>ERZ773245.634-NODE-634-length-34760-cov-17.304192_pt1 | contig 34760 bp, 25 predicted proteins | sample MGYA00580988_ERZ773245 | MGnify/ENA primary metagenome ERZ773245 (study PRJEB29015, sample SAMEA2737792) | human gut metagenome | biome: human gut; feature: human-associated habitat; material: faeces | place: China | collected 2012 ... | reverse complement strand
TTACGGCCGTGGGGTCAACGAGGTTGGTGGTGAAGCGCATCACGCCGTCCTCGGGAAACTGCGAGACGAAGCTCTGCTGCTCGTCGTCGCTGGAGCAGGCCGTCAGCGCCATGGCTGCTGCGGCTGCGAAGAAAATGTTTTTGAATCTCATAATACTTTAATTTGATTTGATTATAAATAATGAAATAAAATGTTACTGCAATGCCTGTCCGCCGCTGATGGTAGAGCCTTCAGTCCAGTCGTTGATGCTGACGGAGCCGAACTCTATCTTGTTGCGGCCCACGATGAGGTTGACGATGGTATATTTGCCGGCCTCGAGGGGGATGTCCTCAGCGTGGGTATAGACGTAGGCCTGGCCACCGATGGTGAGCGTGACGGTGCGGAAGCCCGTCTGCGGAATCATCAGGCCGCTGAAACTGCGGGCATAGCCCTCGGCAGCATCCTTGGCAGTGAGGGCGACAGCGTCCTGCTCACCGGCAGCGTAGGTCTTAGCCAGGTAGTCGATGGTGCAGGTCTTGGCAGCCGTGGCCTCACAAGAAGTCACCTCGGGGGCAGCGTCCCACTGGTTGCGGAAGTTCGCGTTGACGTAGAGCTTCGCCATAGCGTGGTCGAAGGTCAGCGAGACGGGGTTCTGCGTGGCAGTGAGTCCGCTCGTTTGACGAGCCACAAGCAAGTCGCTCTTCTCATAGTCGGTGTTATCCACCGTGTAGGGGTCGGCGGTGAAGTCGGTCACCGTGCGTGCCGGATAGATACCGAGGAAGTAGTGGGGTGTCACCATGTCGGCCCAGAGCATGGGCGTGGCGGGTGTCCACTTGCCATCGGCATCGAGGGTGTTCACTACGCCGTTGACTACCTTGTCGGCAGCAACAGCTGTGGCCGAGCCTGTCCAGGCGTAGATGCTGACACCATCGCCAGCATCGAACACCGTGCTGTTGCCCGTCGTCGTAGCGCGGGTCAAGTCACCGATGCTCGCCTCGATGGTGATGTTCTTGGCGGCTTGCTGCTGGGCAGAAGTCGCATCATCGCTGCTGCACGCTGCGGCCAGGAGACCGAGGGCAGCCAGGGGGATGAATCTGAGTTTTTTCATCTTGTTGTTGTTTTTATTGTGATACATTGTTTATTATTTATTGGTGGGATTCAGGATTTCACCGCTGATGGTCCAGCCCTCCTGCCAGTCGCTGATGGTCATGGCCTCGAAGCGCATGTAGGGAGCGAGGGCGGCATACTGGAAATCGAGCGTGTAGTACTTGCCCAGTTCCATACGGGGACAGTCGGCGGTAGAGACGAGCACATTACCGTCGGCCTCGGTGGTGGTGATGCGGAGCAGCGAACGACTCTGGCTGGCGGCGGTGGGCATCAGGCGCTTCTCCATTCCGAAGGCGGAACCGTCGGGCACAGTGGCAGCGGGCTGCAACAGTCCGAAGTCGGCTACGGTCTCTGACGGCTGGATGACACCGTAGCGGCCGCCTTCATTCTTTTCGGTGAGCATTACACTCTCTGCCACCTGCTCTACGGCCACTGCCACCTTCGTACCGGCAGGCACGCCCGTCACGTTGACGGTGAGCGTGGGCAGCAGGCGCTGGAGTTTGAACTCGGCCACGGTAATCTCCTCTTCGCGGATGGTGACGTGGGTCACGGCATACCACGACTGGCGGGGCGACGAGGCGGCATCACGAAGCGAGACGCTGGTGGGGGTTAGCATGTTCTCGGCGGGCGTGCCCGTGGCGGTGAGAACATAGCCGGATGGCTCGTCCATGTCGGCAGTGACGAGGATGTCGTACTCGCCGGCGGGCAACTGCTGCAGCCAGTCGGCACTCTCCTCAATGGATGAGAACGAGCGGGCGCGGCTCACGCCATTAGCACCCTGCACCTGGAATGAGAGGGCGTTGATGGAGCCAATGGCAGCGGCATCGGCATCGTCTTCCCACAGGAGTTGCGGAGCGACATAGCCCACGGGCTCGCCGTCGAACTCGTTGGGGGTAAATTCATGCTTGTCGTGATAGCAGGCGCAAAGAAGCCCTCCCCCAACCCCTCCCAGGAGGAGGGGAGTCAGGATGACAGACTTTAAAATATAAGCTATCTTCTTTATCATTGTTGTTTTCATACGCTGACTTATTTTTGTTCGTTCATAATCAGTTCTACGCGGCGAGCATCCTTGCTGGTCGATGCCTTGCGGTCGATGCCCTTGCCCCTTACTGGCTTCAGACGGGCGGCGCTGATGCCCTTTGCCACAAGCTGACGCTTCACGCTGTTGGCGCGACGCTGAGAGATTTTGCGGTTGTACTGCTTGCTGCCGATGTTGGAGGCGTGGCCGATGATACTCAGCGATACGTCGGGCTGCGCCTTCATCATGTCGGCTACGGCATCGAGTTTCGCTGCCTCGTCGGCAGAGAGGCGGCTGCTGTTGTTGGCGAAGTAGATGACGGGCAGGTCGGCAGGAGCGGTTTCCACCACTTCGGGCTTCTTCTCCTCTACGGCAGCGGTCTCGACCACAGGCTGTGCCTTCTCCACAACAGGAGCGGGCGTCTCCTCCGCCACAGGTTTCTGCTCAACCACGGGTTGCGGCTCAGGCTCTGCAATGACAGCGGCTTCTTCCACGACGGGAGTTGCCTTGCCCTTCTTCCCGAAGTGATACGACAGTTTCAGACCGGCCTCATACATGAGGTTGCTCTTGTGGTGATACTTGGGAATGTTGTCGAAGCGGTCGCCCGTCAGGCAGGTGATGCCGCCGTAGAGTTGCAGGCCAACGTTCTTGGCCACTCGGTAGCCCACGGCAGCCTGACCGCCCAGGCCGAGGTGCCACTGGCGGTCGAACTCCTGCTCGTAGCCCGTGGCAAGATGCTTGGTGCGTGTGGTGACGGCTGACACCTGCGGCGACAGCGTAACGGACCAGCGTGTCGTCGGCTTGGTCAGCAGCGACAGCACGTCGAAGTTGGCCTGCAGCCCGAAGCGCATCCAGCGGGTCTTGGCTTCGAGGTCGCGATAGTAGTTGCCCTGCTTGCCCAGGACGGGAGCGAAGGTAAACGCCCCGTCGGTAGCGAGCCAGAACGGGTCGCAGTCGAGCGACGTCTGCTTCTGTCCGCCCATCGTGGCGAGGGCTTCTACGGAGAACAAGCGGCTGAACTGATAGCCGCCGAAGACACCGAACTGAGCACCGACGTTGGTCTTGCTCTCGGTGATGCTGCGGAACGTGGCCTGACCGAAGGAGGTGCCGCCGCTCAGCCCTGCGTACCAGCCACGCTCGTAGTCGCGCTGAGAACTGTCTTGTGCCGAGGCAGTCTGCACCCCTGCGGCCAGCATCGCCAGCAGCATGAGGATTGAGATAGATAAATGTTTCATCATTCGTATTATTGTTTTGAATTGAATATATAATAATGTGTCAAACTTGTTCCCGTTGATGGCTTACGCCTCGTCCTTCAGTTCCTGTAGCGTCTCCACGCGCCACAGGAGGAAGGCGATGATGACGAGCGTGACAACCTGCGAGAGATACTCGCGCAAGAGTTCGCCGCCGTTGCTGGTGTAAACCTCGTAGACCACGAAGAGGCCGACGGCGAAGACGAGGCTTTGCCACACCTCCTTATGTTCCAGGTTGGCGTAGTTGTCGCGCAGCCAACGGCCATAGTACCGCAGGGCGAGGGCGTAATAGACGATGAAGCCGGCGATGAGGGCCAACTGGCAGTAGCCCAGCACGTCGTAGCCCCAGAACTCGTCGCGCCCGGCGATGCCCATCACGGCTGTCACCACCACCGCCGACACCTCGGCCACGAGCCACGGCCAAAGCGGTCGGCGCCGGTCTTGCAGCATGGCCAGCAGCACCGCCATCGTGAGCGGCACGAGCGTCACGTGGTCGAGCGCAATGGCTATGATATTGCGCACCAGCCTGTCATCGGTCAGCCATATATGGCCGAGGGCGTACCACCACACGTGGCTGCCCACGATGGCCGCCATCAGCGCCGCCGTCCACCGTCTGAGCCTGAGGCTCGACCTGACCCCGGAGCCCAAGCGCAGCGGCCCGTTCGGAGTCTCAATCGTCTTCACACTCTCCGGCCCCTTTTCCTGCATGAATGCGTTGCCCCGACGGCAGAGCAGATACACACAGGCCAACAGCGCAGCGAACGCCGCCACGCAGTAGAGGGCGATGAAAATCACGTCTTGCAGTCCTTCGTATTCGTACATAAATCGGTAGGTTGTTTGCCAAATTTGGATGCGAAGTTACAAAAAAATCTCAACCCGCCCCGCGCCAAAATCGCCTACCCGAAAAGTTTTGTAAATTTGTCTACCTGTTTTTTACGATTTGTCCACTTTTTACAATTTGTCCAGTCGAAATTGTAAATTTGTCCAGTCCGTGCAGTTCGGTTTAACCTACATTATTACCCCCCCCGTTTCGCGCATCCACGTCGAGACGCTCTGGCCCGTGCGCAGCATGAACGCACGGCTGAAGGTGCGGTAAGTGCTGAAGCCGCTCTCCTCGGCCAGTTGCTGGGCGACGATGGGTTGGCCGGCCTTGGCAGCCTCCTGACAACGGCTGACGAAATAGTTGATGCGCAGGTTGTTGATATAGGTGTTGTAGGTGATGCTCTGGCGGGAGAAATACTGGCTCAGATATGAGCGGTTTGTGCCGATGGCCGATGCCAGTTGCGGCAGGGTGAGGTCGGGCTGCAAGTAAAGTTGCGTGTCGGCGCAGTGCTTTTTCAGCAACTGCTCAATTTGGTCGAGGTCGATGCTGACGGGAGACTCGCCACCAGACCCGCCCTGTGAGGGAGCGGGGGCTATAGACTTTTCTCCTATAATTTCAGTTTCGTCAGTAGTGGTTTTACGCTCCAGTTCTTCAGCGGAAGGACTAACTACGCTCATCCCTACAGGGAGGGGCTGGGGTTGGGTCTGGTTTTCTTGCTCCTCCAACTGCGGCAGCGTCTCAACCCGCCACAACAGCAGACCGAAGAGCACGAAGTCGGCAATGCGGATGAGGAAGAACGACGGGTCGTCGGCAGCGAATCCATAGACCACGACGAGCAGCAGAAGCAACAGCAGAAGCGTATGGCTGAGCCACACCTCCTTGTGCTCCAGGTCGGCATAGTTGTCGAGCAGCCACCGCCCGTATTGCCTGATGGCGAATACCATATATACGGTAAAGGCGACATAGGCCACCAGCGAATAGACGAGGGCCGGGACGAGGAATTGTCTGGCGGGGAAGACCATCTGCAACACACCGAGCACGGCAATGGGAATCGAGGCCACGGCAACGGGCCACACGGGGCGGCGACGGTCCTGCAGCATGGCGAGCAGCGTACCGGCAAGGGTGATGAGCAGCGACACGCAGTCGAGCACTTCGCCCACGACATAGCCCGGGGAATAGTCCGTGCCATACATCAACTGGTTGTCACGGAAATAGAGGTAGAGGAGGAACCACCACGCATGGCCCAGCGCTCCCGCAGCATAGAACGCTGCCGCCCAGCGGCGCAGGCGCACAGGCGGCATGGTGCCTGGCGAGATGACGTTCACACGGCTCAGTAGCAGGTAGAGGCACAGCACGACGCACAGGGTCGCCGCTCCGCCGTAGAGCATGAAGTACAATATAGACTGTGGTGATGTATGTTCGAGCAGATTCATTTCCTTAATTGTATTTGCGTTGCAGAAAAGGTCGCTTTAGCAAGCGGCATAGCATAAAAACATAGCGGCTTCCCATTGCAGAAAGCATGGAAAGCCGTATATTTACGCGCACGGGCGCGTATGTTAATATAGGTGGTGGACTGGCGGTTAAGTACCTGAGAGAGAGAGAGAGAGAGAGAGAGAGAGAGAGTAGCAAAATTATTGGAATGGCCAAGTAAATCGGTCATTCTTTTCACTGCGTTTGCATTATTTAACCTTCGGTAGTGGGGCATAATTGCTACTCGTTATTTGTGTGGATAGTAGTTTGTGGAGGATTAGTCTTCGTCCAAGTCGTTGAGGTCGAAGTAGAGCAGCCGCGTCGGTTCGTCGGCATCCTCTTCGTTGAGTGGCACGAAGCCGTTGCGGAGATAGAAAGGAATGGCGGCAGCGTATGCATCAACCGTGATGAAACGGCAGCCCGTCTTATTGTCGGCGGTGAAGTAGAGTTTGATGAATCTCAGCAACATGCTACCGATGTTCATGCCTTTCATTGATTCGCTCACTCCCAGACGGCCGATCTTTGCTGCGGGATAACTCTTCAGACGCTTGTGGTTGTTGAAGCGGCGGCTGAAGCGGTTGTAGCGCGTCTTGTTGTCGAAGTCGGAAATGGAAATGCGGTCGTTGGAGAGGCTAAAGAATGCAATTACGTTATCGCGGTTGCTTTTCTCGAAGACAGTATATGTGACAGCCAGTTTCTCCTTTCGGTACAACGGTGCATCGGTCAGGATGAAGCCGTTCAAGTCCTCGTCACCACAATTGAATGTGGTGACAAACTCTTGCTCAACCATTCTGTGAATGGTGTATCGTTCTGTAAACTCCCTGTCCTCCATATCACATGAAGTCGCAAACACTTTTCAGAGCCTCGTAAGTTGCTTTCATTTCAGCCCGTTCTTCGGGTGAAATGCGACGTCGCTCCTGCATACGTGCCTCGAAACGTCGTGCATCCTCACCGTAGAGGATGGGGGTCTCTTTGATTGGTCTTGCCATGATAAATACGTATTTAATGTTATAACGGATGCCACAACTGCGACCGAGTGGAAGCAGTTTCGCAGCCTTTTCGGCTGCAAAGGTACAAAAAGTTTGTGAAAAACGGGGCATTTGCGCGTTAAAAGTGACGGAAGGCGGGTGTTTTTTCGTTACTTTTGTATTCTTTTTGATGGGAATAGTCCCAAATAACCATCAAAACAGTTACAACAATGAAACGATTATCATTGATTGCGTCGGCCTTGGCGGTGCTGGGGCTGACGGCATGTGAGAAAGGGCTCGTGGAAGACATCGCGGATGTCTCTGCCACGAGCCAAGTGACGAACTCGGTATTGCAGGTGCGGACACGAGCGGGTGGCTCTGTCGCTGACGAGGCGACGGTGAGTTACCCTGTAGCGGTGTATGTGTTTCGGGGTGAGGAATGTCTGGCGGTGCAGACCATCGGCGACGAGGGACAGGTGCTGAACATTCCGCTTGTGGAAGGGACGTATTCGGTGTTTGCCATTGGAGGTGCTTCGGTTGACGATTATGTTCTTCCAGATGCTTCGGATGCTTTGACAAGTTCGGCGATTGCGCTTCGCGAGGGGCATGAGCACGGCGACCTGATGGTAGCATCGGCCACGGCGGCACTTGTAGATGGCGGCACGAACACCGTCACGCTGGGTATGAAGAGGAAGACAATGCTCATTCAGGACGTGACTATCAAGAAGATTCCAACGGCGGCAACGGCGGTGAGCGTGACGATTGCACCGCTTTGGCAGTCGCTCACCGTAAGCGGCACGTATAGCACGACGAATAGCAGTAGCACCATTGCGTTGACAAAGCAGGAGGACGGGCGAACGTGGCAGAATGCCGCCAGTGCCTATCTGTTACCGCCAAGCAGTCAGCCCGCCAGCGTGAGTGTGAACATCACTATTGGTGGCATGACAAAGACCTATACCTATTCGTGCAGCGACCAGTTGGAGGCGGGATATAAGATCAATATCGACGGCACCTACACCGAGGCCGTTGGTGTCAACCTGACTGGAACCATCACGGGAGCAACGTGGCTGGGGGAAAGAACTATCAGCTTCGAGTTCGACGAGAACGGCAGTACTGCGGCTGATGATGGCAATGGTGGTGATAATGGGAATAACGACACTCCAGGCAACGCAGAAGGCTTCCCCGCTGTAGGCTCCTTCTATCAAGGCTGCTACGTGCTGAAGTCCATTGTAGCAGATGATGGTCAGTCGGCTGAGTTGACGTTGCTTTCACCTAACGAAACAACGATAGGCAAGGCTTACAACGATGCCAGTTTCATAGGGCATCCAGAAGTCCTCGAAGCCCTCATTGATGAGAAACTGGCCGAGGCGGACGTGGATGGCATCAGCGATTGGCGTTTGCCCACCTACAACGAACTTAATTCAATCTACGCCTCACTTGATGCTATCAACGAGGCTTTTGAATCCGACGTAAGCGCCAGCGGCAAATATCTCTACGATGCAGGCGGCACCGTTCTCTTTCGTATTCTCTCCCAGACCACAGCCGACGGGTTCGACAACTTCGGTGCTACAGCCCGCATTCGTCCCGTTGCCACTGTTTCAATCACTAAAGACTGAGCCATCACATGAAGAAGTACTTGTTAATCGCTCTCGCCCTGCTGGTAGCAGCGTGCGAGAAGCCTGTCTTCGATGAGGACATTGTATCTATGAAGGAGGCAAACGTCATCCTACACATGATGCAGTATGAGCAGGAATCTTTTGGAACCCGTGCTGCCACCGACATCACGGAATTGTGCAGTCGCCTGAATGTAGCCATCTTCGACGCTGACGGCACTAAAGTCAAAACGGTAGCGCAGAAGGAAGGAGATGCCAGCTACGGCACCGTCGCCCTGACACTCGCTGCCGGGACATACCAACTTGTGGTCATCGCCCACAATGGTGAAGGCTCTGCCACGATTACCTCGACGGAAAAGGTGACGTTCCCCAACAACAAAGTGACGGACACCTTCTACTACTACGGCGACCTGATTGTGACCTCAGAAGTGCAGTCCTACGACCTCACACTGACCCGCGCAGTCGCCATGTTCCGCTTGGTGCTGACCGACGAGGAAATCCCATCCACAGTGACAAAGTTCAAGTTCTACTACACTGGCGGTTCTTCGACTTTCAGTCCCTCGGCTGGCTACGGTTGCGTCAACTCGAAGCAGACTGAAATCCGAGCTGTTGCCGACGGCGTGACCACCTTCGACATCTACACCTTGCCGCACACCGAGGAGGACGTGCTGACGAAACTCACCGTCACCGCCCTCGATGCCAACGACAACACCGTGAAGGAGCGCATCTTCGAGAACATCCCCGTCACCCGCAACCAGATTACCCGCTACACTGGCAGTTTTTTCGGTAGCGGCGGCAGCGGTCAGCAGACCGACGGCACTTTTCGCCTCACCGCCAATCCCGACTGGGACAGCGTGAACGGCTACACGTTCTGACACATTAAGGAATGGAGGCTGGGGAAAGTTCCGCTCAGCCTCCATTTTCTCAACTACGCTAAAGATGCCATCTTGTACTTTGCCTGAAGAACATGCGAATTACTCAGCCCCACCAAACAACTTCAACAATCCATAGACTATTTCCAGGAGAATGATGCCAAAGAAGGTGCAAAAGGCGATGTACAACCGCATGAAGGTTTTCCTCCCGAAATAGACACCATCGCCCTTGTTGATAATCTCATAGCACCTATCTTTGTTCCGTTCAAGCATCTGAGAGATGTCTCTGCCATGATTCTTGAACAGTGTTTCTTCCTGCTGGTAATATGTATTGTACTTAGTCTGCAACTGTTTGAGTGACTCATCATCCAGCTTATTCGTAAAGACAACATTCCGGCTGTCAAGAATAGCTTTAGTGATGGCTGTTACGGCATTGTCGGTACTCTTGCTGGCAGCAGTGACGGCTAACACGATTTTCTTCAAATCTTCAATGGCAGTTGCGAGTTTGTCAACGATTTCTTTCACATCGCTCACGTTCTTGGTGACTTTACTTAACTGCTCTGCCAGATTGTCTTTCTGCTCGGCAATCTCTTCCTTTTTGTTGATTTCCTCAACAAGATTACTATACTTATTTGACATAATGGTTTTGTTTTAACGGTGTATTCCTTTGGGTTTTCTTACAGACCTGCTCATAGGCTTACATAGCCAGTTAGCATGTTGGGTGCAGCGGCGTGCCCATTCACGTTCGTCCTCGTCCTTGTCCTTGCCCCAGTTTGACGGTGTGCTTCCACCGCCACCACAGGATTCTGATACGGTGGTGGCTGCATCGACGTAGTTCATGAACAACAGCATAGCCACGTTCAAGACATTCTCAAATGGTATATCCTCGTCAGGAACTTCGATGGCATCCTTCATTGCTGTATATGCTTCCATCGGCATCGCAATGGAATAATGCTTATCGTCAACAGACAGTATTTTCCTGAAGATAGATGGTACTTCCGGCTTGGTCTGGGCAACACTTTGACGGGCTGAGTATCGCTCTATGATGGACTTCCTTTCAATTGTCTGGGAGGTGCCCACGGTAGAACTGGGTTTCACCGCTCGACCTTGGTCGCTTTGCTCGCAAAGAACACTTGGAGCGACGGGTTGAAGTTTCTTCCATGTGGCTTCAAGTTTGGGCGCAGTCAGGTTGCGACCTTTGCCCAACGTGGATGACTTGAAACGGGAGTTACCACGAAGTACGGTGTACCCATGCAGGACACCTTGCTTGTCACGCTGCTCATGGACTTTGTAACCACGGCTTTCAAGACCGTGCTTATAACTATCCCAATCATAACTTGACATTCCACGAAGGATGTCATAACAAGCTTTGGTTATCTCCTTCTGGTGCTCTTCGTGAATGTCCTCGGGCAGTTCCCATCCACGTTCAATGTTAATGTCGTGGGCAGCCTTGACTGCACTATCACCGATGAAGGAGTCATTCATCAGATTACCATCAAGGTCAATGCGGTTGATGAGGATGTGAAGGTGCGGGATGCCGGACTTCGCATCAAAGTGAAGACAGGCGAATATCTGTGCCCTGTCCAGATTGAACTTGCCTTTTCCTTTCTTCTTGCCATCCTTGGCTTGGACACCCCTTTGGAGCTTATTGAGGAACTGTAGCGCATACTCGTACCAATCATTGAGTGTCCATCCCTTTGTCTCTTCAAGGGATGGGGAAACCTCCAGTCGAAGGGTCGGGTTCTTGACGGGCTTACGCCTAAATTTCGGTTCATACTTTTGGTGAATGGTTTCCATCGCTCCCCACATGGCGAGAGGAGTAAGCCCCTCGTCAAGGTTACGTGTCAGCACTATGTCTGCGCGGTTATGCTTGGTGGCATAATTCGTCATTGCTGCGCCATGCGGTATTGACTTTGCTTTTGCTATCATCTTTTGAACATTCCTTCTATTTCAACAAGACGGCGTATAAGGCTGTTTACTCCCTCAATCCATTGCTTCATAAACTGCTCGCTGCGGAAGTACTTCTTACGCTGTTCCTGGGTCGTGCCGTGAAGGGCATTCTTAATCAGAATCAGCTCGCCTCGGGCAGCTTTCAGCGAAATAAGGGCATCAGCCTCCTTGTCGCTCATCATCGCCTTTGGCTCCTGACCCAATGAGGTGTCATGGATATACTGGCTTTTCTTCAGCCCACAGGCTGCAGCATTATCGACTATCTTCTTGTACTCTTCGGACGTATAGCAAACGGTGATACGTGGATTGCGCCCTTTGCGTTCTATCTTCTGTTCCATTAGTAAATGTTTTATTTGTAGGTTTATAACTGGGTTTGGGCAACCCAATGCGAGCCTGCGAGTATTGCAAGAAGTCAATAAGCCGGGCAAGTAGCGAAGCGGATTGTCGGACATTGACACTTCTTGTTTAGAGAGTACGAAAATTCAGGCTCCCTTCGGGTTGTCCAAAGCCTTTGATGGAGTTACACGGCATCGTCGGAAATCGTTTCGGCTGGTGCCGTGGCGGTAGCATCCGTATTATCCTTGTCGGGCAGTCCAGAGGAAGGCTTCGCTTCGTTCTCTGGTCTGTTGCTGCCAGAGGTTGCATCAGTAAAGGTGATGGATGGGGAAAGGTTTTCTTCAATCTGGGTTGTCGGTTCGACACCATCATTGAATAGTTCCTTTTCCCTGCCGTTACCCTCATTAGAATAGTCACCGCTGACAGGTTCGGAATGCTTAGAGGTGTACTCATCCCTTTGTTCGATGGCTTGCCCATCTGATTGATGTGCGGTTGTTCCCATATCAATCTGGTTTGAAGAAAGGGATAAGGAAGAGTTTGCATTGTCATCATTGACTTCATTTCCAGAGACAGCATCCGTTCTCTTGTGGTTCGCCTTGATGCGCTGCTCGACCTGAGGATGGCGTGAGTAATGCGTGTTGCGGACGACCTCATTGCCGATATACCAGCTGGCAACACAATGGACGGTGAAGACAGTGGTACGGCAATTCGGAACGGATGATACCAGTCCCACCTCATGGAACATGTCAACCATCTTGGAGGCAGTCTTGCGGTTACACTTCCAGAGCTTGGCAAGTGCCACTTCCGAAACGGCAAACTGCCCTGGGGGTAGGTCAACTGAATACTCCTTCTTCTCATAGTGCGTCGGCTCCTTCACTGCCAGATGGAGGAAGGTTGCAAAACACTTCATGCGGTCAAATCCCTGCGGATAGTTAGATAGGAAATCCAACTGCCGGTCTGATAGGAACAGACCATAATATAAATCGTTATCGTACATGGCTCAATGTTTTAATTGTTACGGGTGCGGACACCCTTCATGTTCACTTCTCATTCTTGGGCTTACTCATCTGCGGAAACCTCGACTGCGAGTCTGCGGCAAATCATCAGCGATGCTGATAAGGGCTTCGTTCAACTTCTGCTCCTCCGCTTTGTTCAGTAGATGGATGGCATCAATGTTGATGGCGAGTGCAGCGGATTCACGTCCGTATCTGATAGCCTCTTGGTCATCATCAATGGCCTTGTTCGCTCCTGTAGCGTCAATGTAGGCATTCACCTTGTCACGCATGGTGAAGTAGCCGAAGCCAGTCTTTGCCCAATGCGCAGCTGAGTAAACGGCACTCTCTTTGAGTGAAGATAGTTCCTGTTCCTTCATCATTGCTTCTTGCTTAGGGTTTGCATGTGAAGACGGGCAGCATCGTCAATCTCCTCTTGGGTATATACCCGGTTCCTCCGAATCCACGAAAGAATGTCTGCTTTCTCAAAGTAGATCATCTTTCCGTTCGGGCGGTAGAAGGGAATGCTCTGCTCGCAGGTCATCTTGTAGAGAGAACTGCGAGCCATGCCCATGAACTTGGCGGCTTCCTCGACGGTTAATACTTCCTTGCTTGAATCAAGGATGTCTTCCAGAACGTCAACGCGCTTCTGGAGTTCTGCAACTTGCTTGTGCAGTTGGGTGTCCTTTTGGACTGGGTTCTGTTGTGTCATCTTACAATTACTTTTTTGTTTTACTATTATAACTATTCACAATATTGTCTTTCAATCGGGCGGCAAAGTAAATACAACATTCTCAAACAAAGGAAAATCAGGAAACCAAACTCTTGATTTAACACTTTTACGACAGAACTAGTTCTAAGCCATGTCCTGATTAGGACCAACATCGTAGCATCACCTTCATTGAATTGCCTCTGCAATGCCCCCTTCTTCACACCTCCAATGACCAGATAAGCCAGAGCTTTTGACAGTCAAAAGAGAATTGCGACGATGCGAAGTTACGTGTAATGAGAAAGGCAGAAGAAAAACGCAGAAAGAAATGTATGAAATTTTGGAAGAGTTAACTTCCGAGTATGATTTTTCGGCATTTTCCATACTCTTAAACCGTTTGGGATGCTTATTTTCGTTGGGGATATTACAATCGGAAACGAAGGTATTGGAAGCCCCCCTTTGTGCCACTTCCTGATGCCAAAACCGACAGGTTGCATCGGCGAAAAAGATAATCATAGAAAATCGCATAAGTCTCAGAAATTTTTTGTAACTTTGCACCATGTTTCAGTGGCACATGCACCACATTTCGTTTGCTTGGATATATTTAACACAATTTTGGTGCAGGTTTGTTACGTTTGAGAAAAACAAAATTTGAAGTCACTGAAACACAATAACTTACAAAAATTCTGAAACCTACGACGGTACAACGGAGCTCGTTGTGAAGAACAATGTTTCGACGGATATCGGAGCCCGCGCCATCAACGCCAGCTACGACATCACCTTAGCGAAGGTCTTCTACCGCCTCTTCGTCGTCCATCCTACCAATGTCACCAACGACAAGGCCAACAAGCTCCTTGACAGTGATGATGAAATCTACAAGCAGGTGGGCTCCTCCTTTGCCAACCCCTTCCAGCGCCTCGGCGACGCTTTTGACTATATCAGTAGCGTCAGAAGCAGGGATGAGTCGGCCGACGACAAGAATACGCAGGAGAAGGACAAGCCGCGCAACCACCGCTTCGAGGTCTTCGTGGCGGGTGGTACCTACTTCCCCTATACAGATATGTATGGTAAGCAGGGTGCCGTACGCTCCAATACGTTCAATATCCCGGAGGGTGTGACCGTTATCGGAGGTATCGACGTCAGCAAAGAGAATCACATGTACTGTCAGGAGACTACCGATGGCACGAACGTAACCGTCAATGGCGTCACCCTCTATGGCTGTAGCACCGACAGCATCCGTAACCAGCGCGAGCGTTATGATCTCAACAAGAACTCCATCGTCGAGCCGTGGGAAATGAAGAACCAGACCATCCTCTCAGGCCTCTCCGTGGGTGTCGACCTCGAGGTGAAGAACGTGTATCATGTCATCAACTGCAATGCTGATGAGAAGTCTGTGGGCAAACTGCCGGAATATTTCAGCGATGCCGACTTGAAGACAATAACGACGGATGCCAGTCAGGAGAATCTTGCCTCACGCATGAACCGCACCATCATCCTCGACGGACTGATCATCCGTGACGGTTCGGCCATGGGCTATGAGAGCACCGTGCAGAACAAGATGTGGTACTTCCGCGGCGGCGGTATCTTCGTCGACGGCACCACCATTGGTGATGGCAGTTATGAGGATGGTGTCGGTGCGCCGGAGCGCAGCATCCCGATGGTGGTGTCGAACACCCTCTTCCAGAACAACAGCGCACGCCTCGGCGGAGCTATCTACACCAACGGACAGCTCGATGTCGTGGGCTGCTCGTTCGTGCAGAACTACTCGAAGAGTCCTGACAACACCGCAGCCGACGCGGATGACCGCAAATATGTCTCCTGGTCGGGCGGCGGCGCCATCGCCACGAACGATGAGGTGACCATCGTCAACAGCATCTTTGCCAACAATGAGGCGAAGATGGGCACGGGAACGCTGAATACGCCATATACCAATAAATATGGCAAGAAGAATAATGAGACGTTGGGCTATGGCGGTGTGCTGTGGGCCGGCGACAACTCATCCATTGCCGTCATCAACTGCAACTCCGTGCGCAACAAGGCGCATAGCTTCCCGTCCATCTACAACACGCTGCCGAACTCATCGTCGAACAATATGCACATTGCTGTCAACAGTATCTTCTGGGGCAACGAGGTCGACAAGGACGGTAACGTACAACTCGCCAACTTCGGAAACGACAAAGCTGAAGCACTCTTCTTCTGTGCCTACCAAAGTGGTCACGGACAGACGGTGAAGACATCACCCACTGACCAGAGGACCTATGATAAAGATCTCACGTATGACAAGTTGAGAGCCCTGTCTAACTATTTGGGTGGCTATAACAACAATGTCATCATCAGTGACAACAACGATGCCATCGATGGTCCGAACTTCATCATGCCGTCGTCGAAGGCGGGGGTTGACGGATATATGCAGAGCGCCGACTGGCTCATCTCGCGCGTCAACCTCCTCACCGATGCTGGATGGGGAGAGATAGACCAGGACGAGAAAGGAAACTATAAGAAGGATGCCAACGGCGAGTTCGTGGCTCATGGCCTCTATCCCGGCCTCTCCAAGTTCTTTAAGCACAGCTATCATCTGACCCTCATTCCCTTGGGCGATGAGAAATACATGAACTATGCCGACGACAAGAGTGAGGAGAGCAAGTCAAATATGAACCGTATCTCCGCCGACCCGTTGGGTAATACCAAGCAGGACTTTATCGACATCGGTGTGTACGAGTACCAGCACTCACAGCTCACCGTCGCCGACGGCGACAGCATCGACGTGATGTGGGTGTCGGATGAAGAGCGCACCGGCGCGAAAACCGCCGACGGCCGTTCCTGGGAGACACCGACGAGCGACCTGCAGCGCGCCATCGAGACGCTGCTCCTGAGCCGTAACGACCGGCCGAAGGTCGTGAAGATCATGGGCGGCACCTACTCGCCGACCTACACGCTCGACGAGAGCAATAATGGTTTCCAGATTCACACAGGAGCCAACACCGACATGGTGGCGCTGAAGAAGAAGATTATCTCCGGTTACGACTATATGGCGCAGAGCCTGACCATCGAGGGCGGGTACAGTAAGGACATCGAAGGGGCGCGCGACATCGAGCAGAATCCCACCGTCCTGCTGATGGCTAAGAAGTCGACATCAACGTCCGACAATATGGCCCACCTCTTCCTCATCTCTGACGCCGAGCAGTGGGGGACGCAGGGTAACAGGTCTGGCGGAACGTCTGGTCAATCAATAGACCTCACGCAGGGGTCTATCTCGAAGTCATCAGAGACCACGGGCAAGGCCATGCCCATCACCTTCGACGGTCTGACCTTTGTCAACAACTATGCGTCTTCGGACCATAAGGAGAGTGCGGGTAATGATATCGGCGGTGCCGCCATCTACTATAAGGAGCAGTTCAAGAGCGATGTGAATGATCCGACGAAAAAGACAACGATGCCACTCGATGCCATTAATGTGCCGAAGTTGACCATCAAGAACTGCATCTTCCAGCAGAACGGCGCTGATGCGTCGGTTCCTGCCGTGCGCATCGAGAAGGGCGGTGGCCGCTCGCTCATCTACAACAGCGTATTCCACTCCGGCTCGGGTAATCCGTTGGAGAGTACCGATGCCGTAAGCATCGTCAACTGCACCTTCGCCATGAACGGCGGACATATCAAGCTCAGTGATGCCGCCACGGGCACGTCGTCGCTCTATAACTCCATCATCTGGAAAGACGACCAGAAGAACAGCATGGCGACGCAGTACGAGGGTTTTGCCAAAAATAATGCTGAGACTGACTCGGTACAGTACAATGCCATCACGGGCATCGCGAATACCGACGAGGAGGCCAAATACCACAACGTGGGCCTCGACAGCCGCAACTACAACGCCATGGAGGGTCCGAACTTCGTCAATGGCGACGGCAGCGACATCAGCAAGCGCGACTACCATATCAACCCGGGTGTGCGCACGCTGACGCGTGCCAACTACCTGTTCTATGCCCGCAAGGTGCTCGGTTGGGTACCGAACCATACCATCAAGGACAAGACGGGCAATGACGTGACGCTGGATGAGAAGAACATCCTCACGATGCTCGCCGACACGGCCTACACCAAGGACCTCGCCTACAAAGTGCGCCTCTACGACGGCAGTATGGAGCGTGGTGCCTACGAGTGCTCGTCGGCCATGCAGCGCGTGCTATTCGTCGAACCGACCAAAGTGACGGGTACGATGTCGGGACTGTCGTGGCAGGATGCCTATGGCAGTGGCATGGTGCAACGCGCCATCGATGCCGCGGCTGTGTATACCTATTTTAATAATAAAACCGCGGATTTTAACGAGGCTAAGTCCTACGTCTTCATCAAGGGCAGCGGCGACAATGCGACACCCGAAGTCATCACCCTGCGCAATGGCGTGAGCGTCTATGGCAGTATAGCTCAGACCTACACCAAGGAGCCGGAGGCTGTAAAGGATGCGAATGGGGTAATGTACAACAATGGCGCACGGACGTTCCAGACCGCGGATATCAACAAATATATTAATAATGTGAAAGCCGACCGGCCGGGCTTAGCGGCGAAGACGACGAAACGCACGCAGATTGCCGGTATTGCCACGATGACCACCGACTACAGTCTCGGTGCCCTCGTTGACGGCTTTGAGATAAAAAGCGCGAAGGCGCTCACAGCACCGGCCGTGGACATCACTGATGACATCGACAGTCTTGTATTGCGCAACATGATGATTGACCACAACACGGTGAACGCCGATGATAAGGGCACCGGACACCCCGTGGTCAACCTCCAGCATGGTCTGCTCTACAATGCTCTGGTCTATGCCAACCAAGTTGTTGCAAATCAGCCGCAGCCGCTCGTCAGCGTAGGTGCCAATGGCACAATGCTCAACTGCACCGTCGTGGCCGATGCCGCAAAACAGACAACGGTGAGCAACGCGGGCACGGTCATCAATGGCCTTGACTACAACATCGTCGACAAGGCCTCCGACGAGGCCACGACAGGCACCGGCAAATATTCTAACTGCTACAACATCGCCACGGGCAATCCTTTCGCACCGTATCTGCGCAGCGACGATAATGTCTATAACCTGCCGACGTTCCTCACCAACCATGCACCGTATTATTATCAGTTGCATGAGAACAGTAAGGCTATCGACGCAGGAAAAGAGGACTTCACGCTGCCGGATAGGTTTGCTGGCTTTGTCGACCTGAAGAACGACCGCGACGTGCTGGGCAATCCGCGCACGCTGGGCGGCACTATCGATATGGGTTGCTTCGAGACGTGGCGAATTGCCGATGGCAAATCACGCTATGCTACGGCTGAGAACAACCATTATCCTCACGAGGGCAGCGTGGTGTATATCGGCAAGGGCGCGTCGCTGTCGTTGGGCAGTACGGAGGGCGGCACCCAGATCTTTACGAGTGAAAACGCCTTCATGCCGGGTTATCTGTTGCTGAAGACGGGAGCCTCGCTCTATGGCAACGGTAACGTGATCCATGCGTCCTATGTCGCTGCCGAGCGCTCGTTCCCGGCTCAGATGCAGTATACACTCATGTCGATGCCGTTCCCATATGACTACGCCAATGCGCTGACGACGGCAACGGACGAGGCTGGTAATATTACGGAGAAGCAGTACGACATCCCGACGGGCAAGACCTACAATGGCGAGAAGCGCTCGGCTTGGGATTACGATTTCCATACTTCCGACTCGCCGTGCTGGGAGCTGATGGCGTCTACTGCCGTGAAGGCTTGCGACGGCTGGTTGCTTAACTTCGGTAAGCCGCTCACCGAAGCTAGCGACATCCGTTTCACGGGCTTCGGTAGTACAGAGGGTGACTACGTCTATACCGAGGACGGCGCGGCCAAGACGGTGACGCTGACACAATATAACCAGGTGCCCACCGACGGCTCGGCCCACTTCACGAAGTTGGAGAACATGGGCTGGAACCTCAAGGGCATGCCGTGGCTCGTGAGCGGATACAACACTGCTCACTCGGCCGATGGCAAGAGCTACGACATGAGCGCGCCGCATGTGTTCTACTCGGTTACTGATGACGGCAACACCTTCTCCACCTCACAGAGCTGGACCGTTGGCTCGACACTCGACTTCGGCAATGCTTTCTTCACGCAGACAGCCGTTATCGGCGATGGCAAGACGGAGACGGTGACCTTTGCCCTGCCGCCACTGCCGAGCAAGACGCCGAAACTTGCGGCCAAGCCTTTTGTGACACTGTCTGACGATTCCGGCTTTACTGATGATGTGGAGGTGAAGGCCGATGAGGACAGTAAGCAACTGGCGTTCAACATCGGCTCCGACGGTGTGAAATGGCAGAGCTTCAACGACAGCGTGCCACAGGTCTACCTCCTTGACAACAGTGGTGTGGCGCTCTCGTTGGCAGGGCAGGCACCTATTGGCGTGGAGATGGCAATGGGCTACCGCGCCGCTAAGGACGGCCAGCTGACGGTCTCGCTGCCTGACGCTGACGCCTTCGAGGGGCAGAGCGTATGGCTCAGGGATAAGGCGACGGGTGCTGTTACCGACCTGACGACGGGTTCCTATACCCTCGCGGCTGTCGCGGGCTACACCGACAACCGCCTGACTTTGCAGATTGGTGGTCTGCAGCCCGACGGCTCCATCTCTCATGATGAACCGGCCACAGCGAACTGGACGGTACGTGGCAGCAACGGCTACCTGATGGTGTCGGGTATCAACGCCGGTGACCTCGTCTCCATCCATGCCCTCTCCGGGGCACTCATGGAGTCTGACCGTTCTTCCGGTGACTCCTACACCTCCCGCCAGCTTCCGCAAGGCGTGTATATCGTCACGGTGAACAGAAGCAGCAAGAAAGTAAGATTGTAGTTGAGGGGGTGGAATCGGGTATTGCCGGTATCGTCGCAACGGTTTTGCCGGTATTGCCGGTATCGTTGCAATGGTTTTGCCGGTATTGCCGTAGGGGCGGAGTTTATCCCCGCCCTCACCCCGCAGGGTATCACCGGTTTTGCTGTGTCGGTTTTGCCGGTATTGCCGTAGGGGCGGGGTTCATCCCCGCCCTCACTCCGCAGGCGATGTTCAGCAGGATGTTGGTGCGGAAAGACCCCGGAGGGGTCTCACTATGAATGACCCCAGGTCGTCGAGGTGCCGGGAGGGCGGCGCGTAGCGCGGCCTCCCGCCACCGAGCGACCTGGGGTTGCAGGATGACAGCGTGGAAAGACCTCGGAGAGGTCTCACGTGGACAGCAGGACATATCAAAATTCTCCTCCTGGAGCGTGTTCAACGATTTTTAGGAAAATGGTCATGGGCAGCCTTCCGCTCCCATGGAGCTATGGTGGTGAAGTGAAGGGGCAGTCTTTGCGAGCAAGCTCGCAGCCTGCCCCTTCACTTCGCCACCACCCCTACGAGGTCCAAGCCTGCCCATGACGAAAATTGCTCCGCATAAAATTGCCCTCCGGGCATAAAATAAAAATTGCACCCAGGTGCAGAAAATATTACGCCTGCGGGGTGAGGGCGGCCACGGTGGGCCGCCCCTACATTGTCACCCGCAATACCATTGTGGCAATACCTGCAATACCCTGCGGGGTGAGGGCGGGGATAAACCCCGCCCCTACGGTAATACCTGCAATACCCATTCTATAGGAGCCTCTTTGTGATTAGCGGGGTATTCCACGGCATACGCCAGGGGATAGCTTAACATGGCTATGAATCTGATTTACAGCACTGCCACATCATTAACACCTATCACCTAACACTTAACACTTAACACCTAACACTTAACACTTAACACTTAACACTTAACACCTAACACTTAACATCTAACACCTTCCCCTTCACTTCCTTACTATTTGGCCCTATCATGATGTCGAAGGCGCCGGGCTCAAGGAAAGGATGACCGGAGGCATCGAGGTACTGCAGGGTGGTGGCGTCGATGTCGAAGGAGACCGTCACGCTACTGCCCTTGGCGATATGCACGCGCTTGAAGCCCTTCAGCTCCTTCACTGGACGGAGTAGGGTGGAGTAGTGGGCATGGATATAGAGCTGCACAATCTCGTCAGCATCGTAGGCTCCGGTGTTCGTCACGGTGACGGAGGCGGTCACCTTACCGTTCTTATTCATTGTGTCTGCCGACAGCTGTACGTCGCTGTATTTGAAGGTCGTATAGCTGAGTCCATAGCCGAAGGGAAATAGCGGACCGTTGACCTCGTCGATATAGTTGCTGGCGTATTTGTGGAATACCTTCTCGCCATCCGAGACGGGACGGCTGCTACTGATGTAGTTGTAGAAGACAGGAATCTGTCCCATGCTCCTCGGGAAGGTGTTCACAAGCTTCCCGGATGGCACCTTGTCGCCGAAGAGCACATCGCAGACGGCATCTCCCGTCTCACTGCCTGCAAACCACACGTTCATCAGCGCGCTGACATGGTCGTTCTCCCATGAGAGGATGGTGGGTCGTCCGGAGAAGTTGAGCAGTACCACTGGCTTCCCGGTGGCTACCAACGCCTTGAGCAGCTGCATCTGCACGTCGGGGAGGTTGAGGTCGGTACGTGTGGAACTTTCTCCTGACATCTCTGCCATTTCCCCGAGGCAGGCCACGATGACGTCGGCCTTTTCCGCTGTCTGCATCGCCTCGTCGAAGAGCACCTTGTCGTCGCCACGCCGGATGGGCCTGCCGAACTCTACAGCCTTCTGCCGGACTTTATCTGCGTAGATGTTACAGCCCTGGGCATAGACGACCTTTGCCTGAGAGCCGAGATAGTTCATCATGCTTTCCTTGATAGTGGAATATTTCGACGGGTCGTCACCGGTGGACCAGGGGCCGGGGAGGTTGTTGCGCGTATCGGCGAGCGGACCGATGAGCGCAATGGTTCCCTGCTTCTTCAATGGCAGCACACCGTTGTTCTTCAACAGTACAAAGGTCTCGGCTGCGATGTCGCGGGCGAGCTTGCGGTGGGCTGGAGTATAGATATCCGTCTTCGCGCGCTTCGTGTTGCAGTAGCGGTAGGGATCAGCGAAGAGACCGAGACGGTATTTTGCCTCCAAGACACGTCTCACCGCTGTGTCGATGTCCGCCATGGTCAAATCACCGTTGTCGACAGCGGCTTTGAGATATTGGGCATAGGCATTGGAGCACATGTCCATATCCGTGCCCGCTTTCATGGCCGCGATGGTGTTTGTCTTCATCTCCCCATAGCCCAAGGTTTTCATCTCGCCGATGGATCCGTAGTCGGTGACGACGAAGCCATTGAACTTCCACTGATGGCGCAGCACATCGTCGAGGAGCCAGTGGTTTGCTGTGGCGGGGATGCCGTCGACAAAGTTGAACGATGACATCACACTGCCTACACCGGCCTCGACAGCGGCCTTATAAGGCGGGAAATATTGGTTGTACATCCTCAACCGGCTCATGTCCACATTGCTGTAGTCTTTGCCGGCCTCTGTGGCGCCATAGAGGGCATAGTGTTTCAGACAAGCCAAGACCTGTGGTGTCTTCTTCCCGCCTTCCGGTGTGAGGTCGCCCTGATAGCCTTTTACGGCGGCCACTCCCATGACGGAAGAGAGGTAGGGGTCTTCGCCGTAGCCTTCAACGACTCTGCCCCAGCGCGGGTCGTGGGCGACATCGACCATCGGGCTGTACACCCAGTTGATGCCGGCTGCCGAAGCCTCTACAGCCGCCATGCGGGCACCGGCCTCAATAGCCGACGGGTCCCAGGAACAGGCTTGGGCCAAGGGTACGGGGAGCACGGTCTCATAGCCGTGGATGACGTCGAGGCCAATGAGTAGGGGAATGCCTAAGCGGCTGTGCTTCACGGCGACTTCCTGCAAGGCTTTTATCTTCTCGGCACCCTTGATATTTAGGACGGCGCCAAGCTGTCCCTTCTCTATCAGCGCCGCCACAGGAGAGTTCATTACGGCACCCGTGGTGATGTCGCCACCGGGCAACAGGTTGAGCTGCCCTACCTTCTCCTCGAAGGTCATGCGGCTCATCAGCCGAGAGATGAAAGCGTCCATGTCGTCGGCAGCGCGCATGACAGCGGTGACGAGACAGAGGGCGAAAAGAGCAAAAAGTTTCTTGTGCATGGTCATTTCGTCTTTTGGAATATTCTGACATAGTCGACACTCATCGTCACGGGCAGGGCACTCTCGTCGACACCCTTGTAACCGCCCCAGACACCGCCCCAGGCCAGGTTGAGGATGGGGTAGAAGGGCACGTTGAACGGCCAGAAGTCTTTCGTCTTGTCGGCGGGGGCGTATTTGAGGATGCTCTGGCCGTCAACAAAGAACTCGAGCTTGTCGGCTGTCCATTCGCAGGCGTAGACATGGTAGTCGGATTCCGCTGTAGGCACGTTGAGAACTCCATGTTCGATGCTCGTGTTGCCGTTGTTGTACTTGTTGCAGTGGATGGTCGAAGAGACGATATTGGCATCTACGCCGACCTCCTCCATGATGTCTATCTCACCGCACCCCGGCCAGGGGTTGGTAGAGGAGTTGTAGTTAGCAGGCATCATCCAGAATGCCGGCCAGGTGCCTTTGCCTGACGGCAGTTTGATGCGTGCCTCAAAATAACCGTAGGTCCAGCCTTTATCGGGTTTAGCATAGACACGTCCGGAATAGATCTTGCCATCATCACCTTTGTAGCAGTGGATGAGGAGATGGCCGTCTTTGACCTCGTTGACGGAGGAGCCTTTGATATAGGTCTGTAACTCGTTGTTGACCCATCCCGCGGGCTTCTGTTCTTCGGTCCAGTCACTGCTCAGACTGTTGCCGTCGAACTCATCGTGCCATACGAGGTTGTAGCCCGCCGGAGCATCGTATTTAGCGGATGCGGCACCTTCTTGGGTCACGGTGATGGTCTTACGAAGGGAGCCTGCTGCAAAGGTCAGGGAGGTGGTGCGAGCGGAGGTGTTGGGGTTGGCCTCCACGGTGACCGTAATCTTGGTTTCCTTAGCAGTGCCGAGCCCGGATGTCGGTGATACTTTCAGCCAGTTGTCAGAAGTGCTGACAAGTCCCCATTCGTGGTTCGTTGTCAGAGAGATGGTCTGGGAGCCTGCTTCGGAGGAGAAGGTCAGTGCTTCACTGCTGAGGTCGAGGGTGATGGAGGATGCCGGATTGTCGTCACCGTCGGAGGAACTACAGCCAAGGATGGAAATTACCAAGCATAGCGTAAGGAGAACAAAATATTTCTTGTGTTTCATATTTATGAGAAAAAGGCGAAAAGAGGAACCCGCTGCCGAGGGTAGCAGATTCCTCTAAGAGATGATAATAAAATGATAACGTTACTTCTTCAGTGCGTGTTTCTGAATGATGATGTCGCTGATGGATATTGTCGGGTCAGCGCCGATACCACCGAAGTCGAGGATGAACTTAGTGGATGACGAAGATGTCGTGGACTTGACATTAGGCACCCGTACCGTTGTCGTGCCCATCTCAGCCGACATGCCGCTGTTGTTGTACATGTAGTTTTTGTCATCCTTCTGGTCGGCAATCTTCAGCGTGTAGCGTGGGATGTCGACATTCGACTTGAGTTTGAAGCTGATATCATAGGTCTGTCCACTCTCGTAAGCGACGGGGACGCCCTCGTCGGCTGTGTGAATCATGCACTGAGCCTGCCACTCTGTGCCGCCGGGCTGTCCACTGAAGGAGATCGTGTAGACGCCGTCCTTGAAGCTAAGCTTCGGGTCGGCGAGCTGTGTCCAGTTGCCATCTGCCCACCAGAACGTCATCTGCCCGAAACTGTTGTAGGCTTTTCCAAGGTTGAGGTCACTGTTGACGCCGCACCAGTCTATCTTCTCCGGGTCGTCGTCGGGGTTGACGGGAACGACCTCCGAGGAAGGCTCTTTGCTTGTCAGGATGAAGTGCCAGGCGATGGAGCCGTTGTCGTAGACGAGGTTCATCGTGGTGGAGGTCAGTCCTTCAATGCGGAAGCGCGGATGCTGGTACTGTCCGTCGCTGGAGATATAAGGGAAGAGGCTGTTGTCAGCCAACACGAGGAAGATGGCATCCTGCGCCTTACCGTCGGCATCGGTCCATGTTCCGGACTCCAGCGTGTAGGCAGATGTCTGCTCGTCCGTGATGGTAGCGTCCCAGTCGGGATTGTTGCTGCCCCAAAGCGTCGTGCCTGTATTGACGAACGTCTTGCCGTCCTCACCGGAGCTGTAGACATAAGTGCCGGTAGTCGCCGAGCCCTCATTCGGTGTGAAAGCCAGGCGGTCGTCGTAGACACCAAAGTCTTTCTTGTCATCTTTTGCTGCCGACCACCACTCGGTGCCGGAGGTACCTGATGGTCCGCAGGCCATGTGTCCGGGCGCATTGTTGTCGATGCGCCATTTCTTGCCCTGGAGTTTCTCGGCATAGGGTGAGAAGTCGACCTTGGTCTCGTTGAAGGTGAACTCCTTCTTCAGGCCAGCCTGGCTGAATCCGTTGCGGTTGGCCATGCGCAGTTCGATGGTATAGGTGCCTTTGACCTTATTGGAATAGGTGGCCGTGGGCAGTGTGGAGTACTGCTTGCCATTGATGAGCCAGACGGGATATTCCCCTTTGACAGACGGAGCTGTGGCCGTCATGGTGTTGGTGGACTGGTCGACGCTGACGTTGAAGTCAACGCCGTCCATGGTGGGGAGTGCGTTTTGGTCAGCGCCGCTGAAGTCTTCTGGCGAGCAGGCCGTAAGCGTCAGTCCCACAAAGAGCGCGCAAGCCAAGAGCTTAATTATCTTTTTCATAATCATTTCGGTATTTATTTGGTGTAGTCGTTCTGATGGAGTTTAGGATCGTTGTCGAGCTCGGACTGAGCCAGCGGCACGTGTTTCTTGTTAGGTGTCCAGCTGTTGGTACGGTCGGTGCCGGGGATGGCCACGAGGGTCGTTGCCGCCTTGCCGGTACGCACGAGGTCGAAATAGCGCTTGCCCTCGCCGACGAACTCAAGGTGTCGCTCGTTGAGGATGTCGTCCTCAGTGATGCTCTGCATGGCAGGCAGCCCGGCACGGCGGTGCACCTGATTGAGGTAGCCCGTAGCCTCGGCATTGCTGCCACCGGTGGCCAGCGTCAGTTCAGCGGCGTTGAGCAGCGTCTCGGCATAGCGGTAGATACGCAGATTGTTGTTGTAGTTGAGATTCTTTGATGACGGGCAGTCCTTGTTGTTCTCGTCCATAGGACGGTATTTAGCCAGCCATAGGTGAGTGTCCTGGTAACGGACATTGTAGTCCTTGTCGGTGCCCTGGAGGCTGCGGAGGTCCCAGCAGGTAGCTTCGCGGCGCTGATCGGCAGCGTCAAACATATTGTAGGTCTCCACGCGCATGGGCAGGAAGCCCCAGCCGTCCTGACCGGCCGACCATCCGTCACCGCCCTTCCAGCTGTTAGGCGCGATGAGGGTAGGCAGCACGGTGCCACCGGCATTCTTGGCAGCAGATCCCCAGTCGCGACCTGCCTGGTCGTCCTGATAGTTGACCTCGAAGATGGACTCGGAGCCCCACTCACCGCTCTCTTTCCAGATGTCGGCGAAGTTGTCCATGAGTCGGTAGCTGCGACTGTTGATGATCTCCTTCATGTAGGCCAAGGCCTGGGGATAGCGGGCTGTATCGTTCTGATACATCACCATCTCGGTGTAGAGCATGTAGGCAAAGGCCAGCGAGACACGCCCAGCGTTGGCATCGTCCCAGCGCATGGGCAGGACGTTGCCCTTGATGATGTCCTCCATCTCGGCGATAAGGTTCTCATAGACCTTGTCGGCAGAAATCTGGTCGGCCTGGTAGGGACTGTCGAGGTTGGTGAGATAGAAGGGAATGTCGCCATAGTAGTGCCAGAGGATGTTGTAGTAGTAAGCTCTGAGTAGTCGGGCCTGCTCGATATAGGTCGGCAGGTTGGTGTTGCCAGCGTTGGCGGGATAGGCGCAATAGGTCATCACGTCGTTGCAGAGCTTGATACCGGAGTAGAAGTCGCCCCAAAGGGTAGCCAACGTGTTGTTGCCGTCGCCTTCGAAGTTGAAGAGCTTATGCCAGTGCTGGTTGTCGGAGATGCTGGCACCGCCGGGATAGAAGTCGTCGCCCATAATCTCGGCGTCGATGTTCAGTGCGTTGTATGCTGTGCCGTCCCAGTCGGGCCAGTGAAGAGGGTCGTAGGCGGCCGTCACCGACTCCTGAAGATGTGCGTCGGTGGTGTAATATTCCTCCAAGGGCTCACCCGTAGGGTTCTCGACCTTGAGGAAGTCATCGCTGCAGGAGCCCAAGAGAAAGGCAGATGCCAAAACTCCCACATAAATATATTTCATTCTTTTCATAACAGATTTTCTTTATAGTTTAGAGAGTGATGTTGAAACCTACCGACCATGTGCGAGCCTGTGGATAGACACCGTAGTCGACACCCAAGGATGTGGTGCTGGACCCAATCTCCGGGTCGAAGCCCCAGTATTTGGTCCATGTGATGAGGTTCTCAGCCATAACGAAGAGGCGGAAACGGTCTACACCGACGCGCTTGGTGAGGACACGCGGGAGTGTGTAGCCAAGTTGGAACGTCTTCAGGCGCAGATAGCTGCCATCGCGGACATAGAGGTCGCTGACGACCCAGTTCTTGGTGTCACCGAGGGCCAGACGTGGCACGCGGTTGGAGGTGCCGGGACCCGTCCAGCGGCTCAGCATCCAGGTGGGATAGTTGCCGGAGGCGATATCCTGACGGTAGGTGGCATCGAAGACGTCGACACCGCTGACACCCTGGAAGAAGACGTTGAGGTCGAAGCCCTTGTACTCGGCGTTGAGGTTTAGGCCGAAGGTCCATTTCGGTGTGCCGTTACCGATGTTGGTACGGTCGTCGGAGGTAATCTTGCCATCGCCGTTGACATCTACGAAGCGCAGGTCACCGGGAATGGCATTCGGCTGGATGAGGGTGCCGTCGGCATTCTTGTAGGCATTGACCTCGTCGACAGTCTGGAAGACGCCGGCCGTCTTGTAGCCGTAGAAGAACGGGAAGGGCTGTCCGTTCTGTGCACGTGTGCCACCATCAGAGAACTGTGAGATGCCCCAGTCGAGGAAACCGGTAGCGTTACCAAGGTTAGTGAGCTCGTTGTGGAGGTAGGAGGCGTTGCCGCGGACACTATAGCGGAAGTCTCTGATATGGCCTTTATAGCCAAGCTCAAACTCCCAACCGGAGTTCTTCATGTCGCCGACGTTGGCTAAGGGTGAGTTCTCACCGACATAGCTCGGGATAGGCATGGCGATAATCATACCGTTGGTCTTCTTAACAAAGTAGTCGACGGTGAAGGTCAGTGCGCTGTTGAAGAAGCCGAGGTCGAGACCGATGTCCGTCTGCTCGCTCTCCTCCCATTTCAGGTCGGGGTTGGGGAGGCGGTTGGCCTTGGAGCCGTGAGTCTTCACGCTGTTGGTACCGAAGTAATAGTCATAGCCCATGGAGGTCAGCGTGGTGTAGGCGAAGTCGCCGATGTTCTCGTTACCGTTCTTACCCCAACTGAAGCGCAGCTTGGCGTTGCTGAGCCAGTTATGTGTGGGCTCCATGAATTTCTCATTCATGATATTCCACCCGAGTGAGAAGGAGGGGAAGGTGCCGTAGAGGTTATCGGAACCGAAGCGGCTGGAACCATCGCGGCGCACGGTGAACTGTGCCATATAGCGCTCGTCGTAGTTATAGCTCATACGGGCGAAGAGCGACGACAGACGGTGCTCAGTGTAAGGAGCGCCCCAGACGTTGAAGTGGGCAGTGGCACCCGTGATTTTGCCATCTTTATCAGTACTGTAGACAACCTGACCATTACCATTGGTGTAGCTGATGGATGGTTTGTTGGCATTGATAAGATCCCAGGCACCGCCACCGAGCTCACTGCCTTTGTATTTGCTGGCCGACTGTCCGAGGACAATGCCGAAGGAGTGCTTGCCAATGGTCTTGTCGTAAGACAGCGTGTTGTCAACCTGCCAGGTGTTATTGTCCCCTTTGTAAGAGGTGGCAGAGGTGTGGTCGGCGTTGTTGTTGCCCGAGAGGTAGAACTTCTGCGTCGTAGCACCATCGTAGCCCCAGAAGGAGAGCTCGGCACTGTAGGAGAAGTGGTACTTCAGGTTGTCGAAGAGCTGAAGGTCGAGTGAGAACTTCGGCATAATCTTATGCGACCAGTTACGGGTGGGATGGCCCTGCATCATGGCGATGGGGTTGTTTTGCTCGTTGTAGGAACCGAAATATCCTGGAATAGTGTAAGGATTGCCGTTGCCGTCTTTGTATAGCTCATAGGCGCTGTACTGCTTCTCCATGGCTGTTGCCACATCTTGTTTGGTGATGGTGACAGGGAGGATAGGGGAGAGGTAGAGGGCTGAGCCGAGGGGTGAGCCCCAAGTGGAGTTAGCGTCAATACCAGTGTTGTGAACACGCATGTAACCGACGTTGACACCGAGATTGAGCTTGTTGAGATACTTACGGTCCTTGGAGGCGTCGAAGAGGGTGTAGTTGGTATTGGAGCGGAGGGTCAGACGGTCGTAGTTGGACTGGCCGTAGTTACCACCGACGATACCTTCCTGCTTCATGTATCCCATGGAGAGGTAGTAGTTGACCTTGTCGCTGGCACCGCTGATAGAGAGGTCGTGCTGCACGATAGGCGCATTGTCGTTGAAGAGCTCCTTTTGCCAGTTGGTGCCGAAGCCAGTGACAGCATTGCCGTTGACGTCGGTGAGGTTATACGGGTCGGCATAGAGGGGAGCCTGACCACCATTGACATATTTCTCATTCTGAAGGATGGCGTAGTCGGTGGCACCGGTGACGTCGCGCTTGCGCCAGGCATTCTGCCAGCCATAAGAGAAGTTGTAGTTAATCTTGGCATTGCCTTTGACACCTTTCTTTGTGGTGACGAGGATGACGCCGTTGGCAGCACGTGAACCGTAGATGGCACCGGAGGCGGCATCCTTGAGGACTTCGATGCTCTCGATGTCCTCGGGGTTGACGAGCTCCATGCCGTTCTGGTCGGTAGCCATACCATCGATGATGTAGAGCGGGTCGGAGTTGTTGATGGTACCGATACCGCGCACACGTATCATGGACTTGGAACCCGGCTGGCCGGAGGCGCTGGTGACATTGACACCGGCGGCGAGACCCTTCAGGGCATCCTCGGCACGCAGCTGGGTCTTGCCTTGCAGGTCCTCGGCATCGACCTTGGCGATAGAAGCGGTCACGACACTCTTCTTCTGTACACCATAACCGATGACGACGACGTCGTTGAGGGTCTTGGAATCGTCTTTGAGGATGACATGCATGTTGTCACCCGCGGTCAGACTTACGGTCTGCATACCTACATACGACACCTCTAACTTGGTGCCGGGATTGACGGTGATGGAGAAATGACCATCGAGGTCGGTGATGGCTCCTGTGGCCGAGCCGGGTACCTTGACAGTGGCGCCGATGATAGGCTCACCTTGACTGTCTACCACTGTACCGGACAGATTCTTCTGTTGTGCCCACATAGCCTGGGAAGCCAACAGCGCTGCCGTCATCAACATGATTCTGTGTTTTTTCATGTTCCTTTGGTTTTGATGGTTTTATATTTAATGTTATTAGTTCTTCCTCCCCGAGAGGCTATGCCCCTCAAGTTTTCGCAACGCAAAGTTAGGTGACTTTCCGCAATCTCAAAACAGTGTAAGTGAAAAAAGTGGATGATGTAGGTGGACTGTAAAATGTATCTTGCTGTTGGAAAATGAGTTACGGAAATTAAGAAATGTTTAAAGAGTGGACACAATAAGATGGTTACGTAGCTTCTTAGATTGCTTACGGCCTTTTTCCCCCGCAATCTCTTTCTCTTTTCTCATTTTTTTTCTCTCTAATGTTTGCATTTTATTTTGTTTTATTATCTTTGCATTATGAACCTAAATTCTGAATGATGAGACACATATATATATTACTCGTCTTTGTATTCCTATCCATACCAGCCTCGGCGATGAATGCTGACAGTTTGGAGGCTGTGTACACGAAACTGGACCAGGTCCTTGCTAAGGCTCCGCAATATATTGCCAAACGGCAGCATCAGATTGATAGGGTGAAGAAGCAACTTGCCGCTACAAAGGATGCGCAAAAGCAATATACCCTTTGCTATCGGCTCTATGAACTGTATTATCCCTATATCCATCATGATGCCTGCCTCTATCTCTCGCGGTGTATCACCCTTGCAGAGCGTTTGGGCCGGAAGGAGAGTGCCGACTGCTGCCGTGCCCGTCTGGCAAAGCTCTTGGTCGGTGCAGGCTTCTATGATGAGGCGCGTGAATATCTGGCTCAGATGAATCCAAGTAGGTTGACCGGAGAACCGCTGATGCTCTATGATGTGGCGGCGCGTGCTCTCTATGGTGAACTGGCCTACTATACGACGATGCCTGACTTGAAGGAGAAGTATGACTCTTTGACAGGATACTACGAGAATGCCATGATGAAACTGTTGCCGAAAGATTCCCCCACCTATCTGATGACGCGCCAGAACCAGCTGACGACAGCTAAGCAGGAAGCTGCTGCATTGAAGCTTAACACCCGATGGCTTAAGATGACGCCCGTCGACTCCCACGACTATGCTATGGTGACGCTCTACCGATACTTAGCATATATGGCTGTGGGCGACACGACGACGATGATGTATTGGGTGACAAAGTCTGTCATCAGTGACATTGAGCATGGCGTCGCCGACCAGGGGTCAATCTGGGAGTTGGCTAACCAACTTATGCTGAGGGGTGATGTGGAGCGGGCCTACCGCTATATCAGTTTTGCCAGTCAGTGTGCCAACACCTTTGGGGCCCGTCAGCGCAAATGGCAGGTAGCACCGCTGATGGCGTATCTCGCTGATAAATACAAGGCGGCAAGTGAGCAGAGCCATGCACGGCTTCTTCTGTCCATCCTGGCTCTGAGCATCTTCTTTATCATCGCCCTCGTCCTGCTTTTCATTGCTATCAGGCAGCGCAACCATGTGAAGCAGACGCGAAACCTGCTCTATGAGAGCAATGCCCGACTGAAGGACAGCAATGAACGGCTGGCGGAGAGCATAGAGCAGTTGGCGGACAGCAACAGGGTGAAAGAGGAGTATATAGGAAGGTTCTTAGAGATGTGCAGTCTCTATGTTAACCGCATGGACTTGTTTAAGAAGCGATCGGCGAGATACTTGAAGAGCAGGCAGTATGCGGAGCTTGATCGGCTGATACATGGCAAGGGTGACAACGACGAGGACGCTGTGGAATTGTACAAGAATTTTGACTCGGCCTTTACCCATCTCTTTCCACACTTCGTCGACGACCTCAACCTACTCCTTCGGCCGGAAGCCCAACTCAGTGCAGAAAAGGACGGACAGCTGAGTACGTCGATACGTATCTTTGCACTGATAAGGTTGGGTATCAACGACAGCTCGAAGATAGCCGAGTTCTTGCATTATAGTGTGAACACCATCTACAATTATCGTGCACGCGTGAAGAAGGGAGCGCTCGGCAACAAAGACGATTTCGAGAATAAGGTGAAGATGATAGGTTTTAAGACGACAAACAGTCATCCGCTCGATGCAGGGTGATGGATACCGATGCTGTTCGGAATCAGGTTAAATAGTGTTACTAATTTGGCTATGTAGTGCTAAAAGCATATTTTTGCATCGTTCAAACAAGTGATGTTATGGAAAATTCTGAAAGGGAGAAAAAAGCCACACGGGTGACGGTATATGGTGCCATCATCAATATCGCGCTGGTTATCTTTAAACTGTTCGCTGGTTTTATCGGGCATTCGGCCGCCATGATAGCCGATGGCATCCATTCGCTGAGCGACCTGCTGACCGATGCCGTCGTGATAATCTTTATGCGTCTCAGTGCCCGTCCACAAGATGAGGATCACGACTATGGTCACGGCAAATATGAAACGCTCGCCACAGCACTCATAGGCATGGCTCTTTTTGCCGTGGGCTTGGGCATCTGCTATGGCGGTGTCTGCAAGATATGGCAGGCGCTGCAAGGCCAGCAGCTTGCTCAGCCTGGATGGATAGCTCTGTTAGCAGCCTTGCTGAGCATCGCGCTGAAGGAGTGGTGTTATCAGTTCACGATGCGCACGGGGCGTGAGATAAAGAGTGAGTCGGTGATGGCCAACGCATGGCACCATCGCAGCGATGCGCTCTCGTCGGTGGGCACGTCGATAGGTATCGGGGGCGCTATCCTGTTTGGACGGTCCTGGGCTGTTCTTGACCCGATAGCGGCTGTCATCGTGAGTGTGCTCATCATTGCCACAGCCTGGAAACTCGTGAGTAACGCCCTCGGCGAGTTGTTAGAGAAGAGTCTCCCGACTTCTGTAGAAAACGAAATTGTGGAGATTGTCATGGAAGACCATGAGCTCTCCGATATTCATGAGCTGCGCACGCGCCAGGTAGGTACGCACATCGCCATTGAGATGCATGTGCGTATGCCGGGTGACCAGTCGCTGACTGTGGCCCACGCTCACGCCACGGAGGCGGAGCACCGGCTGCGCAAGCGGTTCGGTAACGATACGTTCATCAGCATACACATGGAGCCAAAAAAGTGAGGCGTGAATGTTTGAGATACAAAAAAGCAGGACCCGGATGGATCCTGCTTTTTCCTTAACCTAGATATTTGGCGAGAACGTGCTTGTAGCCGCTCTCCCGAATCTTTTCTATACTTTTCTCCTTAATCTGTCTGACGCGCTCGCGTGTGAGCCCCATCTGAGCACCTATCTCTTCGGGACCCTCTTCCTGGCATCCTATACCGAAACTTTTACGTAGGATAGTCTCCTCACGGGGCTTGAGAACCTTGGCGAAGATCTGTTTCAGGTCGGAGTCCATAGACTCTTTCTCCACCATGTTGTTGAGGGTCTTATCGCTGGAGGGTAAGACGTCGGCAAGAGAGTTGCTGTCCTCGTCATCGGCAAAAGGTGCATCTATGCTCAGATGGCGCACGTCGGCATTCATCGTGCTCTCAATCTTGTCGGTCTCAATATTTGTGATGTCCGAGAGCTCTTCGGCGGAAGGTTTGCGGTGGTTTTCCTGTTCAAACTTCTGTATCTCGTTGTTGATGCGTGACAGGGCGCTGACCTGGTTGAGGGGCAGGCGCACCATCCGGCTCTGCTCGGCGATGGCTTGGAGAATGCTCTGGCGAATCCACCAGACGGCATAGCTGATGAACTTGAAGCCGCGGGTCTCATCAAACTTCTCGGCGGCTTTGACAAGGCCGATGTTGCCTTCATCAATAAGGTCGGTGAGGGATAGACCCTTGTGCTGGTATTGCTTGGCAACAGAAACCACGAATCTCAGGTTGGCGGCCACGAGCCGGTCTTTGGCACGTTCTCCACGTCGGCCGCCCTGGCGTATCTCGTAGGCAAGCTTCTCTTCCTCGTCGAGCCCCACCATAGGAATTCTCGAAATCTCGCCGAGGTAGCGGTCTAAAGCCTCGCCCTGGCGGTTGGTGATGCTACGTGAAATCTTAAGTTGTCTCATGATAGTAATCCTTTCTAATTGATGTTTTCTTGTTCTTTGCGATATTTCTTATATCTACAACGCTTCTTCTTGCAAAAAGTGTACCAATACTTTGTTAATGAAACTTAATGTTTTTATTAAAATTTGGTGACATGATAAAAACTCCCTACCTTTGCACCCGCTTACAAGGAACACATCCTTAGAGTTCTTTACTTTCTGTCGGCATAGCTCAGTTGGTTAGAGTATCACCTTGACATGGTGGGGGTCCTTGG
>ERZ773245.631-NODE-631-length-34990-cov-5.254158_pt1 | contig 34990 bp, 34 predicted proteins | sample MGYA00580988_ERZ773245 | MGnify/ENA primary metagenome ERZ773245 (study PRJEB29015, sample SAMEA2737792) | human gut metagenome | biome: human gut; feature: human-associated habitat; material: faeces | place: China | collected 2012 ... | reverse complement strand
GGCCGGAGAGGAACCGGCTGCCGCACAAGTGGATACCTTGTCGGATGTGATGAAGCAATATTTTGTCTTAAAGTTGAAACCAGCGAATGATACTCTCAAGTTGGACACAGTATCCATACTGCATGAGAAGTATTTTGGAGTATTAAACTACCTGAATGATCCGTCTACTCCTGAACGTTACATTCCTGATAATCCCGATTACTACCGTCTGTTTCTTAAGCCATTTACATATTATAATTCTCCTATAAAGCGTGTTTCGACATTGAATTGGAAATTTGAACCTTTTGATACGGTTGAATTGCCAGTGAAAGAACTTTTGCCATTTGATGAAGCCTGCTTTACCTCGAAGGAACGCGCGAATGAAACAGTGGATCGTGCTTTGCTCTATCTTTATGTTAATGATGATCTGCATAAGATTGTGGCATGGGAAGATGATATTATGCAGGTGAGGGTATTCAAGGATAATATTGAAAAAGAAGCATCTTCAAAACCTTCTGTGATGAAATTATTCACTCAGGAAAGCATGGCGGAAGTGAAAGAAGATGCGGAAGTGGTTATCCGTAAACCTAACTGGTGGGTAACAGGCGGAAATGGTTCTTTGCAGATTACTCAGAATTATATTTCGGATAACTGGTATAAAGGAGGTGAGAGTACGAATTCTGTACTGGCCAACTTACAACTGTTTGCTAATTACAATGACCGTGAAAAGATTCAATGGGAAAGTTTGTTGGATGCCAAATTAGGATTTTCTTCAGCACCCTCTGATGAATTTCATGATTATTTGGTCAACACGGACCAGCTTCGTCTATACAGTAAGTTAGGTGTTCAGGCAGCGTCTAATTGGTACTATACGATTTCGACGGAATTCAAGACACAGTTCTGTCATGGTTATAAAGCCAATAAAGAGCCTTTGGTATCGGCATTTCTAGCTCCGGCAGATTGGTCTGCCAGTGTCGGTATGGACTATAAGTTGAAGAAGAAAAAGTTTAATTTGTCTGTTTTTATAGCTCCGTTGACGTGGACTATGCGTTATGTGGGTAATAAGGAAGTGAATGAAGTGGACTTTGGTTTGGAGAAGGGTAAGACGGTGCGTCATAATTTTGGTTCGCAGGTACAACCCACTTTGTTCTGGCAAATCATTCCATCCATTACGTTAGATTCTCGTTTGGACTATCTGACAAGTTATGAATGGGTGCGTATTGAATGGGAAAATACATTCAACTTTGTGTTGAACCGTTATTTGTCGACCAAACTTTATATACATGCCCGTTTTGACGATAGTAGCAAGCCTACTTCAGGTGATAGCTATTTCCAGGTAAAAGAATTATTGAGCTTCGGTATTAATTATAAATGGTAATCACGTAAAGCTGATATAATGTAAAACAAGTAAGGCTGCTTTTAGGAGAAAAGCAGCCTTACTTGTTTTTAGGAGGAAAATTCATAGTATCATTTTGTTATCTTATACTTATCAATGGTGCAAAGTGATACCTTAGTCTGTGTTATAAAACAGGTTTTCTTGCTTGTTCTGTGGAAAAAGTGAAGAAAAATAGTTAAAACGGGGAAAAGTACGTTGGCGTACACATAAAAAAAGCGGGTGAAAGCCTTGCAGTTCACAAATAATGCGTAAATTTGCCGCAATTTGTAATGCACAGTTTGCAAAATGGCAGATATTATAAAACATCAAGGTATTGTGGAAAACATAAACAGTTCTCATATAAAGGTGAGAATTGTCCAAACGTCAGCTTGTGCGGCATGTAGTGCGAAGGGACATTGTGCCTCGGCTGATACCAAAGAAAAAATAATCGATGTAACTACCGGCGATGCGTCTTCCTATCAGGTGGGTGACCGGGTAATCGTTTTTGGCGAACTCTCTATGGGAATGATGGCGGTGTTGTGGGCCTTTATAATACCTTTCTGTATTCTGGTGATTTCTCTCTTTGTATTTATGGCTATCTGGAGTGACGAACTTCTCTCTGCACTTTGTTCGTTAGCTCTTCTTATTCCTTATTATTATATATTGTGGCTAAATAAAACACGTATGGGAAAGAAATTTTCTTTTTCAATAAGGCCAATTGACTAACTCTTGGAACATTAAAACAAATAATTAAATAAATAACTAATTTATGAATGTAATTCTGATTGCAGTGATTTCATTGGGAGCCATAGCGCTGGTTTCGGCCGCTATATTATACATAGCTTCCAAGAAATTCGCCGTGTATGAAGATCCGCGAATTGCACAGGTAGGAGAGGTGTTGCCTCAAGCAAATTGCGGTGGATGTGGTTATCCGGGTTGTAGCGGTTTTGCCGATGCCTGTGTAAAGGCAGGTTCGCTGGAGGGCAAGTTCTGTCCGGTAGGCGGACAACCTGTTATGACGCAAATTGCGGGAATCCTTGGTTTGGATGCCGTTGCTGCCGAACCGATGGTGGCAGTTGTGAGATGTAATGGAACCTGCGCCAACCGTCCCCGTACGAATATGTACGACGGTGCGAAGAGTTGTGCTATTGCGGCCTCTCTTTATGGTGGCGAAACCGGTTGTAGTTTCGGATGTCTGGGGTGTGGTGACTGTGTGGAAGCTTGCCAGTTTGATGCTATCCACATGAATCCTGAAACGGGACTTCCGGAAGTGGATGAAGCAAAATGTACGGCTTGTGGAGCTTGTGTCAAGGCTTGTCCGAAGAACATTATCGAGATTCGTCCGCAAGGTAAGAAGTCACGCCGTATTTATGTGCAGTGTGTAAACAAAGACAAAGGCGGCATAGCGCGTAAAGCTTGTACAGTTGCTTGTATTGGTTGTGGCAAGTGCGTGAAGGTTTGTCCGTTCGAAGCGATTACACTTGAAAACAATCTGGCTTACATCGACCCGAACAAATGTAAATCATGTCGTAAGTGCGAAGAGGCTTGTCCTCAGAACACGATTATCGCACTCAATTTCCCGCCGCGTAAACCGAAGGCGGAAGGTGTTGCTCAGGTTGAAACTCCAAAGGCAGAAGCTTAATAATAAAGAAGTAATAAACGACTAAAATACAGAATTGTATGTTGAAGACATTTTCAATCGGTGGTGTTCATCCACACGAAAATAAACTTTCAGCACATCAGCCGATTATAAAGGCGGAAGTTCCTGCCAAAGCTGTGATTTTGCTGGGCCAGCACATTGGTGCGCCTGCAAAGCCGATTGTAGCTAAAGGAGATGTGGTGAAAGTCGGCACAAAGATTGCCGAACCCGGTGGTTTCGTATCCGCGGCCATCCACTCGTCTGTCAGCGGCAAGGTTGCTAAAATCGATACGGTTATCGATGCCAGTGGTTATCCGAAACCTGCCATCTTTATTGATGTGGACGGTGATGAATGGGAAGAAAGTATTGACCGCACCGAAACGTTGGTGAGGGAATGTAACCTTACATCCGAGGAAATAGTAAAAAAGATAGCCAATGCCGGTATTGTAGGTTTGGGTGGTGCATGTTTCCCTACTCAGGTGAAACTCTGTCCGCCGCCTGCATTCAAAGCAGAGTGTGTGATTATCAACGCTGTGGAGTGTGAACCCTATCTGACAGCTGACCATCAGCTGATGCTGGAACATGCCGAGGAAATTATGGTAGGTGTATCTATTCTGATGAAAGCTGTGAAGGTGAACAAGGCATTTATCGGTATTGAGAATAATAAGCCCGATGCTATTCAGTTGATGGCGAAGGTGGCATCCAGCTATGCAGGTATCGAGGTAGTAGCCTTGAAGGTGCAATATCCGCAAGGAGGTGAAAAGCAGTTGATAGATGCTATTACCAGTCGTCAGGTAGCGAGTGGTGCTTTACCAATTTCTACAGGAGCCGTGGTACAGAATGTAGGTACTGCATTTGCGGTATATCAGGCCGTACAGAAAAACAAGCCGTTGTTTGAGCGCGTGATTACCGTTACTGGTAAGTCAGTAGCAAAGCCGTCTAACTTCTTGGCACGTATTGGCACGCCGATGAAGCAATTGATTGATGCTTGCGGTGGTCTGCCCGAAGATACAGGTAAGATTATCGGTGGTGGCCCGATGATGGGTAAGGCATTGGTCAACACGGAGGTTCCTACCGCTAAAGGTAGTTCCGGTATTCTGATAATGAATCAAAAGGAAGCCAAACGTGGTGAGGTTCAACCTTGCATCCGTTGTGCAAAGTGCGTGGGTGCTTGTCCGATGGGATTGGAACCTTATTTGCTGTCGGCACTTGCCGAACATACAGAATTCGAGAGAATGGAAAAAGAAAGAATTATGGATTGTATCGAGTGCGGTTCTTGTCAGTTTACCTGTCCTGCCAACCGTCCGTTGCTGGACTATTGCCGCTTGGGTAAGGGCAAGGTAGGAGCGATCATCCGTGCACGTCAAGCTAAATAATAACGAAGTATGGAAAATAAATTAGTAATATCACTTTCACCCCACGTCCATGGTGGTGACAGCGTGAAAAAGAATATGTATGGTGTGCTTATTGCATTGATTCCTGCATTTCTTGTATCGCTCTATTTCTTCGGACTGGGTGCGCTGATTGTCACGGCTACATCGGTAGCTGCCTGTTTGTTCTTCGAATGGGCTATTGGTAAATTCCTGATGAAGAAAGAAACCACAACAATCTGTGACGGTTCTGCTGTAATCACAGGTGTGTTGTTGGCATTCAATTTACCTTCCAATCTGCCTATCTGGATTATTATTCTGGGTGCATTGTTTGCTATAGGTGTAGGTAAGATGTCTTTTGGCGGGTTAGGTAATAATCCGTTCAACCCTGCATTGGCAGGCCGTGTGTTCCTGTTGCTTTCTTTCCCTGTGCAAATGACGAGTTGGCCGGTAGTGGGACAGTTGACTGCTTACACCGATGCTACGACGGCTGCTACCCCGCTTAATCTGATGAAGCAGATTGCCGGTGGAAATATAGAGGCTCTGAAAGATCTACCTTCCTCTTTCGATTTGCTGATTGGTAACAATGGCGGTTGTCTGGGTGAAGTCAGTGCATTGGCGTTACTGCTGGGATTAGCTTATATGCTTTGGAAGAAAATTATTACCTGGCATATTCCTATTTCTATATTGGCTACAGTATTTGTATTCTCGGGTATTATGCATCTGGTAGATCCGGAACTGTATGTATCTCCCGTGCTTCAGTTGCTTACAGGTGGTTTGATGCTGGGTGCTATTTTTATGGCTACTGACTACGTCACTTCTCCGATGAGCAAGAAGGGAATGCTGATTTATGGTGTATGTATCGGATTACTGACAGTGATTATCCGTCTGTTCGGTGCTTATCCCGAAGGTATGTCATTCGCTATTTTGATTATGAACGCCTTCACTCCGCTGATTAATACATATTGTAAACCTAAACGCTTTGGGGAGGTAGCGAAGAAGAAATGAAAAAGTTAGAATCATCCTTGAAGAATATGTTGCTGGTACTCACGGGCGTTACTGCCATCTCTGTGGCTTTGCTGGCATATGTGAATGAATTGACGAAAGAACCTATAGCACAAGCCAATGCAAAGACATTGAGCGACGCTGTCAGTGCAGTGGTTCCCGGTTTCGATAATGATCCGATTGCAGAAAAGAAGATGCAGGCTGTGAATGGTGTAGATTATGCTGTGTATCCTGCTACGAAAGGTGGAGAGTTTATTGGTGCTGCCGTAGAAGCAAGTTCAATGGCATTCGGTGGTGAGCTGAAAGTCTTGGTCGGCTTTGATGCGGAAGGAAACATTATAGATTATTCCCTGTTGTCGCATGTGGAAACTCCGGGATTGGGGTCCAAGGCTGCCGATTGGTTTAAAGAAGGAAATAAAGGAAGTATCAAAGGAATGAATCCGGGTAAGGCTCCGTTGTCTGTAAGCAAAGATGGAGGCCAGGTAGATGCCATTACAGCTTCTACCATTACTTCACGAGCTTTCCTGAATGCTGTGAATGCTGCTTATGCAGCTTATGCCGGTCAGAATGAATCGGATGCCACTACGGGCGCTACGCAAAAAGTTGTTGAACCTGCTGAAAATGCCGCCACTGAAGCTGCGGACTCTATCAGCGCTAAATAAAGAAAGGAGTAGAAGATATGAATAATTTTAAAGTTATGATGAACGGGATTATCAAAGAGAATCCTACGTTTGTACTCCTGCTTGGTATGTGTCCTACGCTGGGTACCACCTCTTCCGCTATCAATGGTATGGGTATGGGACTGGCAACGATGTTCGTACTGATCTGTTCTAATGTCGTAATCTCGGCAATCAAGAATGTAATTCCTGATATGGTACGTATTCCGTCGTTCATTGTGGTCATTGCTTCCTTTGTGACTTTACTGCAAATGGTCATGCAAGCTTATGTCCCTGCTCTATATGCTACGCTGGGTTTGTTTATTCCGCTGATTGTGGTAAACTGTATTGTATTGGGACGCGCAGAAGCTTTTGCTGCCAAAAACACTCCGGTTGCTTCTTTCTTTGATGGTTTAGGAATGGGCCTTGGCTTTACTTTGGCTCTTACTTTGCTGGGTGCCGTACGTGAATTTCTGGGAACCGGTAAGATATTTGATCTGACTATCCTTCCTGAAGAATACGGTATGTTGATATTTGTACTTGCACCGGGAGCTTTCATTGCACTGGGGTATCTGATCGCATTGATAAACGGCTTGAAAAAGAATTAATAATGGAAAATTAGAAATTAAGGATGAGAGTAGTAATTGCTTTTAGTTTTTAATTTTTAATTCTTAATTTTGGAAAGTATGGAATATATATTGATATTTATTTCGGCAATCTTTGTCAATAACATCGTATTGTCGCAGTTTTTGGGTATCTGTCCGTTTTTAGGTGTATCCAAGAAGGTGGAAACTGCATTGGGTATGTCGGCTGCCGTGGCATTTGTGCTTACGATTGCAACCATAGTGACATTCCTTATTCAGAAATTTGTGCTCGATGCTTTTGACCTGGGTTATTTACAGACTATTACTTTTATTCTGGTGATTGCTGCACTGGTTCAGATGGTAGAGATTATTTTGAAAAAAGTATCGCCTTCTTTGTATCAGGCACTGGGTGTGTTTTTGCCTCTGATCACAACTAACTGTTGTATTCTTGGTGTTGCCATCCTTGTAATTCAGAAAGATTATGATCTGTTGACCGGTGTGGTTTATGCATTTTCCACAGCTATCGGTTTTGGCCTGGCGCTGACTCTTTTTGCGGGTTTGCGCGAACAGATGAGTTTGGTAAATATCCCGAAAGGAATGAAGGGGACTCCGATTGCTCTGATTACTGCCGGTCTTTTGGCTATGGCATTTATGGGGTTCTCCGGTGTTGTGAAAATCTGAAAAATAGAACATTAACTAATAGGTTAGGGGTAGAAGAAATTCTACCCCTTTCTTTTTTAGACTAAAAAAAACACTCTTTTTTTATTTTATCTAAATTAAATTTCGTAATTTTGCGGGCACAACGATGATAACCTAATAGAATAAATCACTGATGAAGGAAAGAATTTTGGTTACAGGTGGAACTGGCTATATTGGTTCACACACTGTAGTAGAACTTCAGAACGCAGGTTTCGAAGTAGTGATAATAGATAATTTGTCAAACTCTAGCGCCGATGTAGTTGATAACATCGAAAAAGTATCGGGTATCCGTCCGGCATTCGAGAAGTTGGATTGTTTGGATTTCGCCGGTCTTGACGCTGTGTTTACTAAATATAAAGGCATTAAAGCCATCATCCACTTTGCAGCCAGTAAGGCTGTAGGCGAATCGGTTCAGAAGCCGTTGCTTTATTACCGCAACAATCTGGTTTCATTGATAAACCTGCTTGAACTGATGCCGAAGCATGGAGTGGAAGGTATCGTATTCTCGTCTTCTTGTACTGTATATGGCCAACCGGATGAATTACCGGTGACGGAGAAAGCGCCGATCAAGAAAGCTGAATCTCCTTATGGTAATACAAAGCAGATCAATGAAGAGATTGTTCGTGATACTGTGGCTTCAGGTGCTCCTATCAATGCAATATTGCTGCGCTATTTCAATCCGATTGGTGCGCATCCTACAGCATTGCTTGGTGAATTGCCTAATGGTGTGCCTCAAAATTTGATACCTTATCTGACCCAGACCGCTATCGGTATCCGTGAGAAACTGAGTGTGTTCGGTGATGATTATGATACGCCCGACGGCTCTTGCATACGCGACTTCATTAATGTAGTCGATTTAGCAAAAGCACATGTGATTGCTATCCGCCGCATCTTGGAAAATAAACAAAAAGAGAAAGTGGAAGTGTTCAACATTGGAACAGGACGCGGTCTTTCAGTATTGGAATTAATTAATGCTTTCGAAAAGGCAACCGGCGTGAAGTTGAATTATCAGATTGTTGGTCGTCGTGCGGGAGATATTGAAAAGGTATGGGCCGATCCTAAATTCGCAAATGAAGAGTTGGGTTGGACAGCTGTTGAAACCATCGAAGATACGCTGCTCTCTGCTTGGAACTGGCAGTTGAAGCTTCGCGAAAGAGGTATTCAATAAGCATTAAAAGCGATTTTTGTTTTTATTAACAAATAGGACATGAACAAATGCTTCCCCGCATTTGTTTATATGTTGCAAATCAGCCTGACGCTGTTTATGTATATGTGAATATCCGTAACTAGTACTTATGCCTCCCCGGCATAGACAGGTAAGATTGCATAGTAGTTTTGTCGTGTTTTATTTTGTGTTTGTGTTGTGAATAAGCCTTGTCGGGAGACAGGGCTTATTTTTTTGTTCGCCAGTGAACAAAAAAAATATCAGGGTCTGATAAAGGTTCAGTTGCAGCTTCTGGAAAATGGCATAAAAAAAGAGGCTGAATTTAGCCTCTCCAATATAGTTTTAATCAAGGTCGTTATTTTAATATTCCGCGGTATATAAATGTCTTCTCTCCAAAAGTATTGCTGGGTAATATGGCACTTGGTTCGAACAATCCAAAAACAGACGAACCGGAACCTGTCATGGAGGCATAAATAGCTCCTTGTTTATACAGGTCTTCCTTAATTTCCCTGATAGCCGGGAACTGGGGGAATACACTTTCCTCGAAATCATTCATCATCCATTCTTTCCATTTTTCTACAGGACGTTTCACTATCTCTTTTAGTGGCATTTCTTGCCGATGCGGTTTTATTTGAGCAAAAGCTTCCCGGGTGGAAACAAAAATATCCGGTTTGACTAAAACAATCTGATACCCTTTTAGGGATAAAGAGATAGGGGAGAAGATGTTTCCTATTCCTTCAGCGTATGTTGGGGCATTCCGGATGAAAAAGGCGCAATCTGCTCCCAATTTTGCGGCATATTCTTCTAAGGTCTCAGCCGTGAGTGCCAGATTGAATTTTTCATTCAATAATTTCAGCATATAAGCTGCGTCAGATGATCCGCCGCCTAAACCGGCACCGGAAGGAATATGCTTGAACAGGTGAATATCCACGGGCGGCAGATTGAACTTTTCATCCAACAGCTTATAGGCTTTCACCACTAAGTTATTTTCAACTTCTCCTTCGATTTCTAATCCTGCCTGGTGCAATCGAAACTTCTCATTGCCTTCGTGTAGAATATTCACTTCTAGCGCGTCTTCTAGGGGAACAGGATAGAATACTGTTTCCAGATTATGATACCCGTCGGGACGCTTCTCTACAATGTTCAGTCCCAGGTTTATTTTGGCATTCGGAAATGTTATCATGATATTTAGTTTTTAATATGTTAGTCCTATTATCCACAAAGGTAGTTTTTTCCCTGTAGCATATTCTATGTTATCGGCAAGAATAAAGGAGTCTGGTAAGTCGGCGATTTGTTTGAAGGTTTTGTCTGCACCTCCCACTTCAAATGTATATTTGTGATCGACAACGAAGTCTCCTTGTGTCTTACCATATTCTATTTCGTGGTTCACGGAAAGTTGACTTATTGCGAAAGTTTCTCTTGCCGTGCCAATTTGTACGGATGTGGAAGCTATGGCATAAAGCAAGTTTGGGTTTTGAAGATAAATTTTATCAGGCTTCTGCATCTTTTTGACGGAGGTCAGATCGGAATACAACAATTTAAGCAGCTCGGCACGATCCAAGTTCTGTAGATAGGTAATCACCGAGTTCCTGGTAAGCCCTATAGTCCCTGCCAGCTTTGTGATATCGACTTCATAAGGCACAGACGAGGCTAAAATGCTTAATAACGCTTTTAGTTTTCTTATATACGCAGGGTCTACTCCGCACAATAAAGGCATTTCCTGTTCCAAAATAAGGTTAACTATATTTTCAATGTTTATGTAGTAATCTTCCCGATTACCGGTAAAGAATGGATAATAGCCATCATGCAAATATTCATTGAACATTTGTACAGGTCTGCATTGTTCATTGATACCCAGGCAAATGTCGCCTGCATTCTCAAGTACTTCTTGTAATGAAGCAACCGGAATCCGAATGTTTTTATAAAACATCAAAAACTCTCGGAATGACAAACCGTACATATTATAAGGTAAACACCTTCTGGAAAGATCGGCATCTGCATTTAATATGTTGAGCAGCGATGAGCCACTGAAGACTATCTGCAGTGATGGATACAAATCGTATATTTCTTTAAGTTCTTTGCTCCAGGTGGGGTACTTGTGTACTTCATCCAAAAACAGATGTTTTCCTCCTTGAAGATAGAATTTCTCGGCAAGTTCCAGCAGCGTGTGACTACTGAAATAAATACTGTCGAGTGTACAATAGAGGGCTATCCGGTTTCCCGGTGGATAGTTCAATTTGATGTATTGTAACATCAAAGTTGTTTTTCCTACTCCGCGGGAGCCTCTGATAGCGATTAAACGATTGTTCCAATGAATTTTATTCATTAGTTCCCTTATGATATTGGTACTTGTCAGTGCCAACATTCTTTCTTGTTTTAAAAACAGGCTATCCATACTTGAAATTAATATATGTAGCAAATATACGAATTTGTTTAGTATGAAAAGCAAATTTATGGGAATTTTGTTTAGAGTAGAAAGCAAAAAATATAGATATTTGTTTACCGTAGAAAGCAATTGGATTAAACTATGATTTTATTTTAGAAGGTTATAAAATGAAGGTGTGTCATAATGCAGTACTATCTCAATTCTCCTCCTCCCGGGAGGAAGGGAGCTTAAGTTACTTTCCAGTTTTGACACACCTTCATTATCTTTTGCTTACCAGTCTTTTAGTTTTGCAGTAGCTTCAGAATATATTTTCCCGGCATCACAATCCTTGCTTTCATCTGCGGTGAGTTGTTGATGTCATAGAGTATTTTCCATATCCTTCCTTTCAGCTTTCCGAAATCCGTGAGTCTGAGGATGGCATTGATTTCCTTGATGACCGTTACTTTTTGGCGTTGCAACTCTTCCATCAGTCCTTCATAATTATGTGTATTTTTGTTGAGTGCATACTCCGGTGGAAGAAGAAGAACCTCCTCATTCTTTCCTGTCTCCCTTTGGGGAGATATAGAGGGGGAGTTATTTATATCATTAGTCTGATTGATAGGTAAAGCGTCGCTTGCCATGCCTTCCCTGATTCTCTGTTGGTTAGCCAGTCCTCCGCGTCTGCCCGATTCTCTGTTCGCTTCGCGCTTGGCTTCCAGTGGTCCCATGCGCCGTGTGAGTCCGGGCGATGAAAAGGTTGTGTCGTTCACCTCAAATAGTCCTGAATCGAAGATGATTCTCTTCAAGGTTGCTACTGTCACTCTCATTTTTCTTGCCAGTACGGGCAGTATTCTTACGTCTGCCTTATATCCGTTCTGTACTCTAAGAAACTCCAGTATCATCCAGTAGATACCGTATCCTTTCATTCCTTCTTTCTGTATCATCATCATTATTTTAAAATTACTGCTTGCATTGGCGTCATGTAATAGATATGATTCCATAATCTCCTGATTTTTAAATTCTCCACCCTCAATTAACCACCGGTTTCCACTCCAGAAAATTCTCTATCTGGAATGTTCTCCATCCCTGCTGTTCTATATCCCAGTATACCACATGGTTCTGGATACGTTCAATGTCGTATTTTCGGTGGAAACAGGTTTCATAATATACGAGTGTGGCTCTTGCCATATAAAAATCTCCATTCTGCTTGCGATAGGCTATTAGTGCACATCCGTATGCCATATACTCAGTCAGTAGTCTAATTCGTCTTGTCATCCATGTGATGGTTTCATCTGATAAATCTGTTTCTTGTCTGATAAGTTTCTTCCATAGATTTTCTACTCTTTCGCTTTTCGTTACATGATTCGATTGGTGCCCCAACGTTTGTTTCTTCATTTTAATGAATTTAGTAGTTTATAAATAATTAATAATCAATCTTCTGCGATGGCTACACCCTTTGCTCCGGATAGCTATACCCTTTTTAGGTTAGGGCTACACCATCCGGGTGAAAGGGTGTAGCCCTTCCACAATCAGATTGACGGGGCAAAGTTATGCCCTTTCTTTGTAGTAAACTATCAATGATTTATTGTTACATCATAACCATACGGATCTATGTGTTCGGTATCTTCCTTTTGTATTACTGCCCACATCTTTCTTAGTTCTGTCATAAAGCTGCTTATTTCCATTAAGTTATCTTGCCCTTTCTCGTGTTTTATGGCGTCGCCCGATTTGTACAAATGCATTCCTAAATCGCTTATGTTATTAATATTTTGACCTTTAAAATAGCCTAATTTGAAGCTTCTTAGAGCTCCTACACACAGATGAGTTTTTATACCTGCATAATACCGTTCAGCCAATAAATCCTCATCAACTATACTGATTTTACTTACTGTTCTGGTACTGCTTGTACTCTGATTTTCAACTTGATGAGATGTTTTCTTTACGTTAGATTCATTTTGAACCTCTTTTTTTTAATTTTTCCATATTGTATAATTTTTAATTATTGATTTAACTGATATTCACAGTTAAAAATGTTACAAAAATAGGAAATTAAAATTAGAGGGATAATAGAGTAGGGGGAAATACAGTAAATATAATCTTTTATGAGTAGTAAATAATTGTATACTAGATATATAAGTTTTAATTTGGAAAGTGTTCAAAAAACGTTCGTTTAATGGGCGTCAATATTTTTTTTAAAGCGGAAGATAGAAAAAGAATAAAATGAGTAAATATTAACAGATATTTTCAGCTCTCGTTTATTCCTTATAATCAAATAGTTAGCTTTGTATTTATCCAATTTAAAGAATATTTTTTATCAAACATTTTGTCATTCGAAAAAACACCTTTATCTTTGCGCCCATTAAACGAACGATTAAAAGATACTTTTTGACTGTAATCTGCTCGTTTATAGCTATTTACCTATAAAGCATTGAACTGCTGTAGAAAACTCGTTGACAAGAGGAGCGCAAAGCTTGTTGTATTTTACATAAAGTGTTCGCAAGTGATTGAATTTCAAGTGTATACAAGAAGTTCAAAGCCCCGGAGGAACGCACTTTTCTGAAATAATCATAGAATGGAAGTGGAGAAAGAAACCCCAATATGGTATGCTATGCGTGCCACTTATCGTAGAGAGCCGGATGCTATGCGTCTGCTTGAAAAGGAAAAATTGGGTTGTTTCGTTCCCATGCAATACAAGATCAGTATAAAGAAAGGTAAGAAAGTGCGTGTTCTGGTTCCTGTCATTCATAATTTACTTTTTGTTCATGCATGTCCTTCCGAGGTGAAGCGTATCAAATCACAAGTAACCTATTTACAATACATAACCGATACCCGTAGTGGTCAGAAGATTATTATCTCAGATAGCGAGATGCAGCGTTTTATTGCTGTAGCCGGTACTTACAATGATCATCTCATGTATTTTCAACCTGATGAACTGAATCTATCTAAAGGTACAAAAGTTCGTATCACGGGAGGTGACTTCGAGGGTCAGGAAGGTATTTTCCTGAAAGTAAAAGGTGCTCGCGATCGTCGTGTAGTTGTTGCGATACAAGGTGTCATAGCCGTTGCCATGGCTACTATCCATCCTGACCTTATAGAGGTAATTGACAGTTGATAACTCCAAAATCATAATTCTTTATGACTCTTTCCGAAGAAATAGTTTCTCTTCAGCGTGCAGCGCACGAGCTGATGTATTTAGGCATGGACGGGAGTCCGGTCTATAGCGATGACTTGTCTCGCCGTAACGGTGAAGTTTACCGCCTGACTACGGCTTTGTATAATTCCGGTGTCAAAGGTTCTACTGTGGAAGAACAGGCTAATGTTTGTCTGGCTCTTCTGATGGGTTACAACGCTTCATTTGTCGATCATGGTGAAAAGCAAATACATGTTCAGGAAGTTTTAAACCGTTGCTGGAATATCCTCGATTCACTTCCGGCTTCTTTGTTGAAGCTCCGTTTACTAACTGCCTGCTATGGTGAGGTTTTTGACGATCCCTTGGCTGATGAAGCTCGTACCATCATTGCTTCCTGGGATTCCGCATCACTTACTCCCGATCAACAGGAAGCTATCGCCGAGTTCCAGAATGTAGTGGATAATCCTTATCCTTGGGAATATATTGATGAATGAGAAAATCATCATGAAGAATAATTATCTTTATATATAAACTATGCGTCGATTATTATTATTTATCTTTTGTCTTTTTACTTTATCCGGTTTTGTTCATGCCCAACGCATGTCTGATGAACAGGTTGTTGAGTATGTAAAGAATGCACAAGCAGCAGGAAAATCCCAGAAGCAAATGACTACTGAACTGCTTCGCCGTGGTGTGACCCAGGAGCAGGTATTGCGGATTAAGTCCAGGTATGAGGCTACCAACAGTACTGCTGAAGGTACAGGTAATAAGCCCAACCAGATGCGTAAACACGCCGTGGCTTTGGATTCATCTTATGAAGCTGCAGAGTTGGAAGACCAGAAGGCTGTTATTGATGAAAAGCAGGATAGCAAAGCTCATCTGGAAATGTCTGCCAGGCAGATTTTCGGTCACAATTTATTCAGAAATACCAATTTAAGCTTTGAACCCAGCGCTAATCTTGCCACTCCGATAAGTTATCGTTTGGGTCCTGGTGATGAAGTGATTATAGATATTTGGGGTGCTTCGGAAAATACAATCCGTCAGACGATCAGTCCTGAAGGTGATATTCAGGTCAAGGATCTGGGTCCGGTTCATTTGAATGGGATGACGGTGAAGGAAGCCAACCAATATCTGCAACGTGAATTTTCTAAGATTTATTCGGGTATCGGTGGCAATGAGCCTAACTCTCAGATTCGGTTAACGCTTGGAGACACGCGTACTATTCAGGTAAACATCATGGGAGAGGTTTCCGTTCCGGGTACTTATTCTCTTTCTGCTTTTTCTACTGTTTTTCATGCATTGTACCGTGCGGGTGGTGTTAATAAAATCGGTAGTTTGCGTGGCATAAAATTGGTGCGTAACGGAAAGACTATAGAAAATCTTGATGTCTATGAGTTTATCATGAAGGGTAAGATGAATGACGATATACGCTTGCAAGAAGGCGACGTTATCATTGTGAATCCTTATGAATCTCTGGTGGAGATCGTTGGAAAGGTTAAGCGTCCAATGTATTATGAAATGAAGCCTACGGAAACTGTCGCTAATTTGCTGGAATATGCCGGTGGTTTTACTGGAGATTCCTACAAGAAAGCCATTCGTCTTATCCGTAAGAGCGGACGTGAGCATCAGGTTTTCAATGTCGATGAAATGGATTATTCCGTCTTCCGTCTGGATGACGGTGATCTTGTAACCGTTGATGCCGTACTAGACCGTTTTGAAAATAAAGTTGAGATTAGCGGTGCTGTTTACCGTTCGGGACTCTATCAGTTGGACGGAGAGGTAAACACGGTAAAACAGTTGATAAAGAAAGCTGAAGGGCTTCGTGGCGATGCCTTTTTGAATCGTGTATTATTGGATCGTGAACATGAGGATCTTTCTCATGAAATTATAGCTATTGATTTGAACGGTTTACTCAATGGTACCGTTGCAGATATTCCCTTGCAAAAGGATGACCATCTTTATATCCCCAGTGTGAATGATCTGAAGGAGGAAGAGACCGTATCAATATATGGTGAAGTTCTAAATCCGGGAACCTTCCTGTATTCGGACAAGATGACTATAGAAGATCTGGTTGTTCAGGCTGGCGGTTTGCGTGAGGCAGCGGCTACTACGCGAGTGAGTGTGACGCGTCGTATTAAAGACCCAAAGAGCACTGCTTACAGTAGTAAATTGGCGGAAACGTTTGCTTTTGATATAAAAGACGGCTTGGTGATAGGGGATGCGGATTTCTATTTGCAGCCGTTTGATATGGTTCAGATCCGCAGGAGTCCGGCCTATAAGGTGCAACGTACAGTTTCAGTATCGGGAGAAGTGTTGTTTAGTGGAAGTTATGCGCTTTTGAAAAAGAACGAGCGTTTGAGTGATTTGATAAAACGTGCGGGTGGTATAACTCCGGATGCTTACATAAAAGGCGGTCGTCTTATTCGCAGAATGAACGATGAAGAGCGTCGCCGTGAAAGGGATGCTCTGCGTATGGCACGTAATGGTGAGGGTAAAGACAGTATATCTGTTGCTAAGTTGGCTATAACAGAAACATATACGGTCGGTATAGATATGGAGAAGGCTTTGGCTAATCCGGGTAGCGACTACGATGTTGTTTTGCGCGAAGGTGATGTGATTTATATTCCTGAGTTTGTCAATACTGTTAAGATTAGCGGTTCGGTTATGTATCCGAATACGGTGGCTTGGGAGAAAGGTGCGAAGCTGAAGTACTATATCAATATGGCAGGTGGCTATGGTAATATGGCAAAGAAGAAGAAGGCTTATATTATTTATCTGAATGGTACTGTGGCGCGTGCAAAACGTAGTAGCGGTAAGCTTATACAGCCGGGTTGTGAAATCGTAGTACCCAGTAAGGCTGAGAAACAGCACATGAAATTTGCAGAAATATTGGGTATCAGTTCTACTACTGCTACGATGGCGGCTATGGTAGCAACTTTGGTAAATGCTTTTAAATAGAATATGAATTATGAGTGAGGAACTTCAAAAGAACCCTTCTTCTCAAGAAGAAGAAATAGATTTACTGGAGCTTGCATTAAAGGTCTGGGGGGAACGTAAGTTTATACTGAAGGCTTGTGGATATGCTGTACTGATAGGCTTGGTAATTGTATTTAGTATTCCCCGGGAGTATACAACTGAAGCCATGATTGCACCGGAATTGTCTGATAATAAAGGTACAGGTGGACTTTCTTCATTGGCCGCAATGGCGGGTCTTAATCTTAATGCCACATCTGGTGCGGATGCAATATATCCTGATTTATATCCTAATATCGTTAGTTCTACTCCTTTTATTACGGGACTTTTTAATGTTCGTGTTAAGGATTTGGATGAAGAGGTTGATACTACACTTTATTGTTATTTGAATGAATATCAGCGTATGCCGTGGTGGTCATTGATAACTTCTGCCCCATTTAAGGCACTTGGTTGGGTTGTTTCATTATTAACAGATGAAGAAGATGATGGTATTTTGGATCCTTTTCATTTAACGAAAGAAGAAACTGATACTGCGAAAGAGTTAAGTGAGCGTATAAATGTTTCTGTTGATAAGAAGACGGGTGTTACGACTTTGTCTGTGACAATGCAGGATGCCCGTATTTCTGCTTGTCTTACTGATACTGTAGTACGTCGGTTACAAGACTATATTACAGAATATCGAACAACTAAAGCTCGTCAGGACTTTCAGTTTCAAGAGAAACTTTTTGAAAGAAAAAAGAAAGAATATGAGAAAGCTCAGGAGAACTATGCCAAGTTTGCAGACGCTAACAAGAATATTATTTTGTTGAGTTATCGTGCTGAACAAGAAAGGTTGGAAAATGAGATGCGTTTGGCATATCAGGTTTATACCTCTGTAGCGCAGCAATTACAAATGGCAGAGGCTAAAGTACAGGAAATTACTCCTGTATATACCATTATTGAACCATCCACTATTCCGATAAAGCCTTCAAAACCTCGTAAGGCTCTAATGCTTATAGGGATTGTGTTTTTGACGGGATTAGGTTGTGTCAGTTGGATATTATTTGGAAGGGATTTCTTTACTGAATTGAAGAATAGAAAAGAAGATAATAAAGTGAAATTGAAAGAAAATGAAATAGGTAGATAAATATGCATATAACTAGGGGTGAGAGATAACGCTATTTCTTAATGTAGATCTATGCGAAGATTCCTATAATTAATATAAATCAACTTAGCGTTTCTTTCTCCCTAGTTCTTTTTATGTATGGTTACATTGAATTGAATTTTATATATAATACATTTTGTTCTTTTTATAAGCGTTTGAAAATAAGATCTTTGACGCTAATGCTCTTCAAATTTACTCAGGTCTTATTGGTTATTGTATGCAGGAATCTTTAAAAGATAAAACAGTTCGTGGTGTTGGTTGGAGTTTTATAGACAATATAGCTAGTTCGGGCATTACTTTTCTGGTCGGTCTCATCTTAGCTCGTTTGTTAACTCCTGAGGAATATGGGGTTATGGCTATGATAGCTATATTTATAGCTGTATCAAATTCAATTATTGATAGCGGTTTTTCTAATGCCCTGATACGTAAAGTACACATAAATCGTATTGACTATAATACCGTTTTTTATTTTAATATAGTAGTTAGTATTGTTTTATATATTTCTTTGTTTCTTGCATCACCGGCTATAAGTGTTTTTTTTAAAGAACCCATATTGATGGAGGTTATGCGAATAATAGGCTTTATTCTTATTATTAATGCATTATCCATTATACCTCGTACGATATTTGTACGGAATGTTAATTTTAAAACACAAACTAAAGTTTCATTAATCTCGTCTATAAGTAGTGGATTTGTTGGTATAGGTATGGCGCTTGCCGGAATGGGGGTATGGAGCTTGGTCGGTCAACAACTATCCCGGCAATTATTGAATACTTTATTTTTATGGATTTTTTGTAAATGGCATCCTAATTTTGAGTTTTCGATAAAGAGTTTTAATGAGCTTTTTGGTTTTGGCTCCAAGCTGCTGTTATCCGGGCTTATAAATACTATTTATAAGAATATTTATTATATCATTATTGGTCGTTTTTATGCTTCTTCCATATTAGGACAATATACACGTGCAGAACAGTTTAATACAATATTCTCCAGCAACTTGACTACTGTTGTCCAACGTGTTAGCTATCCTGTATTAAGTTCAATTCAAGAGGAATCAGAACGATTGCGTGAAGCTTATCGCAAGGTTATAAAAACTACTATGCTGATAAGTTTTGCATGTATGTTAGGACTTGCAGCTGTAGCAAAGCCTTTGATTCTTATTTTAATAGGTGCAAAGTGGCTTCCTGCTGTTTACTTTTTACAAATAATCTGTTTTGCCGGTATGTTGTATCCTCTTCATGCTATTAATTTGAATATTTTGCAAGTAAAAGGACGTTCTGATTTATTTTTAAAATTGGAAATAATAAAAAAAATAATAGCAGTAGGTCCAATTATGATAGGTATATATTGCGGTATTGAATATATGCTTTGGGGAAGTGTAGTAATCTCTTTTATTGCTTATTTTTTGAATAGCTATTATTCTGCGGGATTGATAGATTATCCTACTATAGATCAATTGAAAGATATATTGCCTACATTTCTTACATCTCTTACCGTAGCTTTCATTATGTGGTGTGTCTCTTTGTTGGATTGGTCGGTTTATCTCCTTCTTCCGATCCAGTTAGTATTGGGAATTTTATTGGCATTTTTTATCTACGAGAAAATAAAGTTACCGGAGTACCTTGAACTTAAGCAACTTGGCATCTCCCTGTTAAAACGAAAGTAAACATGATTCGGGATAGAAAATAATATATCAGTAATAATTCAAGAAAAAATAGTACAATGGTAATTCGTTCTTTATTAACCATTCAGGGTACTTTGCATTCGCTGGATGAAATTCGTCTTTGGATTGAGAATCGTAATCGTTCAATCCATGTCTCAATCTCTCCTGTTCCTTTTTCTTCCCTGGATCACTGGTCTCAGGATGAAGATGGTACTTTAAGACATAGTTCCGGTCGTTTTTTTTCGATTGAAGGGATTCGTGTAGAGACAGACTATGGCTCCCTTTCCAGTTGGACGCAGCCTATAATTAACCAACCGGAAGTAGGCTATCTGGGGATTCTGACCAAGGAATTTAATGGTGTCCTTTATTTTTTGATGCAAGCAAAGATCGAACCCGGGAATGTAAATTGTGTGCAGATTTCTCCTACCTTGCAGGCTACTAAGAGTAATTATAGTCAGATTCATAAAGGGAAACAACCCCTATACCTTGATTATTTTGTAAATGCAAGCCCTGACCAGATAATTCTTGACCAACTTCAATCCGAACAGGGAGCACGGTTTCTTCGTAAGAGAAACCGTAATATAATAATAAAAGTGGAGGAGGATGTTGAGGAGCATGATGATTTCCGCTGGATGACGCTCGGTCAGATAAAAGAGTTGATGCGTTATGATAATATGGTCAATATGGATACCCGTACCGTTCTTTCCGGTTTAAAAATCAGCGACTATTTATCTCTTGCAGATGATACGAGTCGTTTGTCTGTTTTTGGTAAGGACTTGCTTCTTTCTTCCGTAACGAATCACTGTCATTCTACGATATCCGAGCATCTTTCCTGGTTGTCTTCTTTAAAGTCCCGTTATGATTTGAAGGTACATCCTTTTCCTCTCCGGAAAATGACAGATTGGCGGGTATTGGCCGGTGAAATATCCCGTGAGGATGGAAAATACTTTAAAGTGGTTGGTGTGAAAGTTACCATATCTAACCGTGAGGTCTCTTCGTGGTGCCAGCCGTTGATTCAGCCGATGCAGCAAGGCATATGTGCTTTTATCATCAAAAAGATAAATGGAGTTTATCATTTTATGGTACAGGCAAAACTTGAATGCGGTAACTTTGATGTTATGGAATTGGCTCCTACAGTGCAATGTCTGACAGGTAATATTCCTTCTTCCCGAAGTGCCCGTCCGCCTTTCCTTGACCTTGTGCTTGAGTCTTCCGGATCTCAGGTGCTTTACGATACTTTACAATCTGAAGAAGGGGGGCGCTTCTATCATGAGCAAAACCGTAACATGCTTGTTGAGGTGGATGATTCTTTTCCTCTCGAACTCCCTGAACGTTATCGCTGGATGACTTTAGGACAAATCTATCAGTTCTTGCGTTTCAATAATTATCTGAACATTCAGTCCCGCAGTTTGATAGCGGCTCTAAATTATTTATCTTAAATACCAAATGATTAAAAAGTATAAAGTGGGTGTGCTTGGATGTGCCCATATTGCGATCCGCTCCCTTCTTCCCGCCTTTTCGTCATCTGAACGCTTTGAACTGGCTGGCATTGCCAGCCGTGATTTTCACAAAGCCCAACTTGCAGCTGCCCCTTATCATTGTGTTGCTTACGGTAGTTATGAAGAGCTGCTGGATAATGAGGATATCGAATTGGTATATATTCCGCTTCCGACAGGTTTACACTATGAGTGGATCCATAAAGCTTTGGAAAAAGGAAAGCATGTGATGAGTGAGAAATCTCTGTCGTGTACTTATGATGAGGTTCGGGAGCTTGTTGAACTTGCCTGTGACAAACATTTGCTTCTGATCGAGAACTTCCAGTTTCGTTTTCATTCCCAGCATGTTTGGGTAAAAGAACTTTTGGAAAGGCATGAATTGGGTGATCTCCGTTGTTTCCGCTGTTCCTTCGGATTCCCCCCTTTTGAGGATCGGAATAATATCCGCTATTCGAAATCTCTTGGCGGCGGGTCTTTGCTTGATGCGGGAGCTTATACCTTGAAAGCTATGCAGTTTATACTTCCTGATTATAGTTTTAGTTTGCGTTCCGCTTCTTTATACCAACCTTCTGATATGGAGGTTGATTTGTATGGTGGGGCGTACCTTGACAGTCCTCAAGGTGTCATTGCAGAGCTTGCTTTCGGTTTTGATAATTATTATCAGTGCGGCTATGAAATTTGGGGCAGTCTTGGTAAATTGACTACCACCCGTGCGTTCACTGCTCCTGCCGGTTTTACTCCGAAAGTAATCTTGGAAAAGCATGGACGTTGTGAAGAGATTCTCTTACCTGCTGATGATCATTTCTCAAATATGCTGGCGCATATTGCTCACAGTTTGGATACAGGAGAGTTCTCAGGTGAATATATACAGAATTTGAATCAATCCCGGTATATCGGGCAAATAAAAGAATATTGTTATGGCAAATAAAAGTATCTATGTAACGATGCCTACTTTGGCACCGTTGGAAGAAGTGACTCAGCTTATGCAGGGTATTTGGGAGCGTGGTATTATGACGCATAACGGTCCCCTTGTACAACGTTTTGAGAAGGAAGTTGCTGATTATCTTCACTTGCGTAATATTGTTTCAGTGACCAATGGTACTATTGCCATTCATATGGCTATCCGTGCCTTGGGTCTTAAAGGTGAGATCATTACTACTCCTTTTACTTTCATCGCTACAATCAGCTCTATTATTTGGGAGGGTTGTACGCCTGTCTTTGTTGATATTGATCCTGATACATTGAATATGGACCCGTCTAAGATTGAGGAAAAGATCACTGAACATACTTGTGCAATTCTTCCCGTTCATGTTTTCGGTAATCCCTGCGAAGTCGAGCAAATTGATGCTATAGCTAAGAAGCATAACTTGAGGGTGATTTATGATGCTGCGCATGCTGTGGGGGTGAATTATAAAGGCAGGTCAATATTTGAGTACGGTGATATTTCCACAACGAGCTTTCATGCCACTAAGATGTTGAATACGGCTGAGGGAGGTGCCTGCTTTTCCTTGGACGATGAATTGCATGAAAAGTTGAAGCGTTTGCGTTTCTTTGGTTTTGATGATCGTAAGGATGTTGTGGATGATGGTACTAATGGAAAAATGACCGAAGTTCATGCGGCTATCGGCATTGCCAATTTGCGTTATCTGCCGTCTGCCCTGGCTGATCGTCAAGAAAAGTATATGCTGTATAAAGAGATACTTTCTCAATGTCCTGAATTGAAGTTTCAGCGTATCAATGAGGCTTGTAACTATAGTTATTTTCCAGTGATATTTCCTTCGGAAGCAACGCTTCTCTCTGTTGAGAAGAAGTTGAATGCTGAAGACATTTATCCAAGACGCTATTTCTATCCTTCAGTGAATACCTTTACACAGATACTTCCTTATGTAGAAATGCCTGTTTCCGAGGATATTTCGAAAAGAATACTTTGCTTGCCTTTGTACTATGGTTTGGCAAAGGAGGATATTGAAAGAATTGCTATTAGAGTATTATCGCTACTTACTCGATGAGTTAGGCGAAATTTGAAAAAGGTCATTTTGCTTTTCCATAATATGTCCATTACTAAATTAAATAGGGATCTACCGGCTATTATTTTTTTGATACTGGCTATGTGTGTGTCCATGGAGCTGTATTTTACATGGCGATTTCCACAATCTATAATCAACTTTGTATGTGCAGTTGTGGTATTTCCCTACTTATTAAAAGTAAAAGTTCTTCGGCAATCAATGTTGGTTGTTTTTTTACTTGTTGTAAATTTTATATACAATTATACCCATAATACAGTATCATTTTCATTCCTTTCTTTTTTAAATCTCGGTTCTATTATAATTATTTCAATATTCATAATTTTATCAAGTGTTGATTTTAAAATTAAGCTTTTGCGTGGATTTGATTTGTTTATGAAATGCATTTGCTGCATATCTTTGGTTGGCTGGTGCTTTTATTTGATAGGAATTCCTTTACCTCACTATTATTCAGAAACATCGGATTTTTATACTCATGAAGTTTACTATCTATTTATTGCGGGAGCAAATAATATATTAGAAGAGTTATTACCTCGTTTTTGTGGAATGTTTCTGGAACCTGGGCATGTAGGTAGCACTTCTTGTTTGCTTTTGTTTATAAATAAATTTAATTTCAAGAATAAATCTAATTTTATATACCTTTTGTCAATCATATTTTCTTTGTCATTGGCTGCCTATTGTCTTCTCTTTATAGGCTTATGCCTTCACTTTTTCCTAAAAGGAGTACATATTGTGAAATATATCTTATTTATGGGGGCGTTTGCTGGTATTTTTTATGTATTTGGTTTGACTTATAATGGTGGCGATAATATACTTAATGAAAAAATACTCAGCAGGTTGGTGGTTGTCGATGGTGAACTTTCAGGGGACAACAGAACGTCAATGTTGTTTGATGCTTATTATGAAGATTGGTTGAAACATGGGGATGTAATTAATGGTTATGGAAAAAAAGCTTATGGTGAAGGTAGTGAAGCTACGAATATATTACATGGATGTGCAAGTTTCAAACGTTTCTTTTTTATAAATGGAATTATTGGCGTTATGTTGGTTGCAGTCTTGTATTGGTCTTTGTTCTATAAATTCCGTTCAAGTCAAGGGTGGGGATTTTTTATATTGTTTGTAATTTGCAATATGATACGAGATTACCCTTTTAGGTTGATGTGGCTTTATTTGTTTATATTAGGTTCTGTAGTATTGTCTCTTCCTGAAAAAAGGGGACATAATGTGTTAGATGCTTATACGAAATTGTAATATGATGGAAAAGTTATACAATGCCTTATTGCATAAGAATACTATATATCATGCCCTTATTACGAGAGTGATTGCAAGCAGTCTTTTTATTTTCTATACAGTTTCGATCTTCGCTGTAGAAGATGTATATATTCGTGCCAGTACAATTCTTCGAGCTTCAAAAGACAATGTTTTGTCCACAGAGAAATTGCCGAAACTTTATTCTAAGTTGATAGTTGATGTTAAATGTGAATTAGAAGGAAGAATCTTGGCTCTGCCATTAGGAGCAGAATTGGCGATAGAGGGAAAAGGGTATATTGATAATGGAGTAATTAAGGGAAGTAATAGTGTTTTGACGGTTACAAGTCAAGATCCTGTCATAGGTACAAATATTTTAATTACAGGAACATGGCATAATTCTGAAGTTTATGATTCATGGTTTGATTTTAATAATTCTCCAGACTTTGTAGCAAATAGCATTATTGGAAATGTGTTGTCATTGACTGATGATTCTCATTTTTGTCACATCTATTTTCAAACTGATAGGTGCTATTTTTTTGAATTACCCTACAAGGGTGAAGCAAACCTTGGTGATAAATTGCCTTATTCTATGACAGGAAAGACAAAAAAAAGAAAATATGCTAATTTGTATAGTGATGAATATTCTTTTATAAGGATATTTACTATACCATCGAATACCCATCTAACAATTCATAATCACTTTAGGATGCTTCCTACTAATCAAGGTGCATATTTTGTTTTTTGGGAGTATGGAAAAAATAATGTGATAATTGATGGTAAGGGGATTATTTCTGGAGATGCAAGCGAACATATTTATAATTCGCCTTTTGTTAAGAGATCAAACTATTATGGTGAATGGGGACATATATTTTGTTGCAGAGCTTGTACCAATTTTCATTTTAAGGATATTACGATAGAGAATTCTTTTGGAGACTGTATATTATATTCTGCAGATTATTCAAGTAAGCAAGTATTAAACAGAACTTCGAAGGAATTGATAGTTGAAAATATAAAAATTAAATATGCCCGTAGAAATGGGATAACAATAGGAGCTCAAAATGTAGTAATTCAAAATACATTATTTGAAGGTTGCGGAATAGACTCCATAAAAGGGACGGCTCCAAGAGCAGCTATTGATTTTGAGCCTGATGGAGTGAAAATTTATCCTGAAACAGGAAATGATAATGTATATATGAGAAATTGCGTTTTTATAAATAATAAGTACGATATATCATCTACTTTTAATAATCTTGAAACCTTTAATAAGGTTGCAACGCATATTGTAAACTGCGAATTTACTGCTCCATTGCGCCTTAATACTACTTATTGGATTGAATTTAGTAATTGCATCATACCGAATATTACTAATTATCAAGATAAAATAACGGAGAAGTGCCCTGTTAAGAATATTACATTCAAGCATTGCATCATTAAGAAAATGCCATCAATTCTAATGGAGCCATCTTGGAAGAATTCCTTCCTGCAGTGTAATATAATTGAGTTAGACAGAACCGTATTATAGTTTAATATAGAAAATTTAACAATTGTTCTTAATATGAATCTTCACATTTGCTTGGATGGAAATTTTATACAACAGGCGATGAGTGTTTTTGAACACTTTTTTCCTGATGAGAATGTTTTTATCATTTTTAATTTCCGTGAACAACGAAACTATAAAGAGGATATTCCGATTTATCGTTGTAATCGAAATGATCCTGAACTATTTAATAAAATACAAAAGATATGTTCAACATTTGCTATAAAGAATGTGGTTACTCATGGTATTGCAACTAACTATTCTCTTATTCTTCAATACCTTAAAGAGAAAAATTTATTTTCCGGTCATATTTATTGGATTTTTTGGGGATATGAACTTTATAATGCTTTAGGAGAATTGGGTAAATATAAATTGGTTGATGAGAATTCTCTTTTTTCAAAACTGACTTATATTGTTCCCAACCCTTTGAATGCTTTAGTGAGAAGAATAACCGGAAGGCAGCTATATTCTAAGAAGTTAGAGACATTTTTGCCTTACGCAGACTATTTTTGTTTTTGGCTTCCGCATGATTTTGATTTGCTTCACAGCTATTATACGTCTCATGCTAAATTTAAATATTTTAAATATATATCAAGTTATAAATCTGATACTCCAAAAAACTACTTTAAAATTTGCCAAAAGAATGTCTGTAGGATTATGGTAAATCATCAAGCTTCATTGACAGGGAATCATAGGATAGTACTTCAAAAGTTAAGTACTATATCAGGCATTGGTGAGTTTGAGATTTGTACACCATTGTCATACGGATCTAACTATATTCGTAAAAGTGTTTTAAGGATTGGTAGGCGTTATTTTGGGAATAAATATAATGCGCTTCTTAATTTAATGCCTTTGGACGAGTACAATAAATTTCTTGATTCAATGCCTGTGGCGATTTTTGGAGCAATGCGCCAAGAGGCGGCCGGGAATATTGTGAGGCTTCTGAAGAGTGGAACTAAAGTCTATTTAAGGGAGAGGAATCCATTGTATCAGTATTATAAAGAAAAGGGGTTTATTGTTTTCTCTTTTGAAAGAGAACTTAATAACATATCTGATCTTCAGTGTCTATCAGAAGAAGAACAGTTACATAACATGCAAGTAGCAGAAAATACGCAAGTCTTTTATGAAGACTTTATGCCCTCCTTTTTTGATTAATGAACTTTCAATAAAAAATATTAATATGAAGAAACTAATTATCATTGGAGCCGGTGGTATGGGGCGTACTATGTATTCTAATGCTTTAGAAAGTGTAGGGTATGGAACGGAATTCATTGTAAAAGGATTCTTGAATGACTTTCCCTCATTGGACCAGTTTGAAAATTATCCTCCTATTATTGGAACAATTGAAAACTATCAGCCACAGGATGAAGATGTTTTTGTATGTTCAATAGGAGATAAACAACGTAAACAGTGCATTGAGAAAATTCAGGGTAGGGGTGGTGAATTTATTAATCTGATTCATCAGACAGCTCGTTTCTATACTAATGCAAAATTGGGAAAAGGTAATTTTATCGGTGCGTATACAGTCATTGGTAATGATGCTCAAATAGGCGATTTCAATATGATTCAATCCTATACTGTTATAGGGCATGATGATAAAATTGGCAATTGGAATCGTATTGATACTCATGTTACGTGTGTTGGTGGTATAATAATAGAAGATCATGTAAATATCCATACTTCGGCTGTGATAAGTCATAATGTAGTGGTAGAATCAGAGGCCAATGTTGGGGCTTGTAGTTTTGTGATTAGAAGGGTCAAATCTGGTACAACCGTATTTGGAAATCCAGCCAAGAAACTTGTATAATATTATTTTAAAATCATAACAATTATGGAAATCAAAGAATTCATTGAGAATTTTGCTGATCAGTTCGATGAAACTGATGCAAGTGTACTCACTCCTGAGACAGTGTTCCACGAGTTAGAAGATTATTCATCACTTGTAGCCTTATCTATTATAGCCATGATAGATGAGGAATATGGTGTAACATTAAAAGGTAGCGATATGAGTGTGGCTATCACTATTCAGGATTTGTTCAATACGATTCAAGCAAAGTCGGAAGAATGAGTTATAATCCTTTTTCGCTTGTAGGAAAAACAATCCTTGTTACTGGAGCAGCTGGTGGTATTGGTAGAGCCACTTCTGTAGAATGTGCCAAATTGGGTGCAACACTTATCCTTACAGATATTAATGTGGAAGGGCTTAACGAAACTCTTGGTATGTTGGAAGGTGAGGGGCATACAGCGGAGGTCGCTAATTTAACCAGTCAGGAATGCCTTGACGATCTTGTCGCGCGTTTGCCCAAATTGGACGGTTTTGTCAGCAATGCCGGTGTTACTAAGCCAATGCCGGTGAAGTTCATTAACAAGGATGATATGGAACGTATTCTGTCCATTAATACGCTTGCGCCAGTGTATCTGACTCAAAGACTTTGCCGGAAGAAGAAACTTAATGAGGGGGCTTCAATTGTTTTCACCATATCTGTGGGAGGGATCTATACTACTGCTCCTGGTAATGCAATGTATGGTGCATCAAAGGGGGCTTTACAAGTATTTATGAAAAATGTGGCGTTAGAAATGGCGCCTAAAGTGAGATGTAACAGTGTAAATCCGGGTATGGTAAATACGAAGCTTGCAGGTCGTTCCTATTCTGAGGAGGACATGTTAAAGGATATGCAGACATATCCGTTAAAACGCTATGGTGAACCTCAGGATGTGGCTCTTGCTATTGTTTATCTGTTGTCTGACGCTTCTGCGTGGGTAACAGGGCATTCATTAATAATAGATGGAGGTAAAACATTATATTGATATGAAATTACTTGAAAATAAGATAGCTCTCATTACAGGTGCTGGTCGTGGTATCGGTCGTGTTATTGCAGAGCAGTTTGCACAGGATGGTGCTACTGTGTATGTCAATGACCTTCAAATTGGAGACATGGAGGAGTGGGCTGCTGATTGTTCTGCTCGTAACAAGGTGAAAGTCGTTCCAATTTGCTTTGACGTAACTGATAGTTCAGCCATGAAGAGTGCGTTGATGACTATCTACAAGACTGAGGGACGTATAGACTGTGTAGTGAACAATGCGGCCATTATAGCTAATCAGAAGTTAGGTATGGTTACAAAGGATTTGTTGGAAAAAATGTATAGTGTGAATGTCTTTTCTTTGATAGATATGTTACAAATAGCATCTCGTCTGATGACACGTACGGGTGGTGGATGCTTTGTGAATATTGCATCTATTACAGGTGTGGTAGGTTCACCAGGTCAGGTGGCATATTCTTCTTCTAAGGGCGCTGTGATAGCTATTACTAAGTCGGCTGCCAAGGAGTTATCTCCGCAGCAAATACGTGTGAATGCAGTTGCTCCCGGTATCATTAAAACGGAGCGTTTTGAAGAACTATATGAAGCAAACGGTGACAAGATTGACAATCGTATCAGTCGAATAGCTCTCGGACGACTGGGAACTCCACAAGATGTAGCCAATGCTGTCTCTTTTCTTGCTTCTGACCGTGCTTCATATATATCAGGGCATATCCTTGGTGTGGATGGTTGTGCCTCTATTTAAAATAAACAGACATATATGATATTACATTTAGATAGGCAACCGCATGATGCAGTTGCTGCAATTGATTCTTCAGGACATATCTTGAAGTATAGTGAATTATTGTCTTTTTCGGAAGAAATCAATAGCTTACTTCCTGAACGTTCTTTACTTTTTTTACTTACGGAAAATAATGTAGGTGGAATAGCGTGGAGCATAGGAAGTATCAATTCGGGTAATGTTCCGCTAATACTGAATGCGCATACAGAACAAGGATTGTACCATAATTTGTTTGATCTCTATCGTCCTGCATTTCTTTGTGTTCCTTCCAGTCAAGTAGCCACTTTTACCTATGAAACGGTGATGGAACGCTATGGTTATACGCTTTTACGTACGGGAATGGATACTTGTCCTCTGTACGAGGAACTTTCGCATTTACTACCCACTTCTGGATCTACAGGTAGTCCCAAGCTTGTGCGCCATAAATATAGTAACATAGAAGCGGCAGCTTTGAATATATCAACGTTCTTCGGCCTTACAGAAGCAGATCGTCCTTTACTGGTTCTTCCTTTGTACTATACTATGGGGCTTTCCGTGGTGTTCAGTCATCTTTATGTTGGTGCAACAATCCTCATTACAAACTTGAGTATGACTGATAGAAACTTCTGGGATTTTATGAAGGGACAGCGAGCTACTAGTTTTACAGGTGTTCCTTACAGTTTTGAAATATTAAATCTGATGCGTTTCTTTCGTATGGATCTTCCTGACTTGACATTACTTACTCAAGGTGGTGGCAAAATGCCTCGGCAATTAAATTTAAAATTTGCAGAGTATTGTCGTGACCATGGAAAGCGTTGGATTGCTACTTACGGACAATCGGAAGGTACTGCTCGTATGTCTTATCTTCCACCGGAGTGGGCGATTTCAAAGTGTGGTAGTATAGGTCAGGCGGTTCCGAATGCTGAATTGTCCTTGATAGACAGCGACGGGAGTATTATTGATACGGCGAATACAGAAGGAGAAATGTGCTATTGTGGTAAGAATGTGACGATGGGATATGCTCGTAGGCGCGAGGATTTGTTATTGGGTGATGAACGCAACGGATTTATGCGTACCGGTGATCTTGCCTATCGGGATGAAGATGGATGTTACTATATTGTAGGACGTATGGGACGTTTCTTAAAGCTGTATGGAATGCGCATCGGACTAGATGAGTGTGAACAGATTATTAAGGGAAAATATCCGATAGAGTGTGCTTGTGTGGGTACGGATGAGAAAATGACAGTTTATCTGACAGATGAGAAATATGTGAATCTGGTTAGGGAAGAGTTGGTGGCGAAAACCAAACTTGTGGCATCTGCTTTTGATGTGAAGATAATTGATGCAATTCCCAAAAATGAAGCTGGAAAAATATTGTATAGTAAGTTGAAATCATAAAATAGAAAATATAATGACTGATATTGAAAAATATAATGACGCTTTTGTAGAAGTGTTTGGTGTAGATAACTCTGTATTAAATAATGGTTTTTCAAAAGAAAGTGTAGAAGCATGGGACTCTGTTCATCAGCTGAACATAATTGCTTTACTGGAAGAATCTTTTGATGTAATGTTCGATCCGGAAGATATTATGGAATTTACTTCTTATGGTAAGGGACGTGAAATCCTGAAAAAATATGATGTTGAACTGTAAAGTTTAATTTTATGGCAAGGTGGAAAATTAAGAATGTCGGAATGAAAGGAGTGGCTATGGCTGTTCCGAAAAATGTAGTGAAGACATCAGATTTTGATTTCTTTTCTCAAGAAGAGGCAGAGGTGTTTGATAATGCGGTCGGCATAAAAAGTCGTCATATTGCTCCAGATAGTATGTGTGCATCTGATATGTGCCAGGCTGCTGCGGAAAAGTTGATTGAAGAGTTGGGATGGGAGAGGGATAGTATTGATGTACTCTTGTTTGAGTCTGTGACAGGCGATTATCGTACTCCTCCTACTTCTTGCATATTGCAAGATAGATTAGCACTGTCGGAGAACTGTTTCTGTATGGATATCCCTATGGGATGCTGTGGATGTATGTATGCAATAACGGTTGCTGGCAATTTGTTGACGACTGGTAATGTGAGGCGTGCTTTATTACTTATAGGTGATACTGCATTACGCATGGGGTCGATGAAAGACAAGAGTCGTGTGCCATTATTTGGTGATTGTGGTACGGCAGTTGCTTTGGAGTATGATGAAACCGCTAATGATATTGTTGTTGATTTTCATACTTATGGTAAGGGCTATGAGGCATTGATGACTCCACATGGAGGCTTTCGCCATCCAGCTAATCCTACTTCTTTTGAATATGAAGATTTTGGGAACGGTATAGTTCGGGCTCCTATTCATACTCTCATTAATGGAATGAATGTCTTTTCTTTTGCCATATCTCGCCCACCTAAATCCATTGAATCTTTTCTCGCAGATTATAATCTTGATCGTAATGTGGATATTGATTATTTTCTAATACATCAAGCAAACAAGATGATTGTTGACCGCATTGTTAAGAAGCTAAAGTTTCCTCAGGCAAAGGTTCCTTATAACTTGGAAGAGTTTGGTAATCTGGGAGGTGCCTCTATTCCTTCTTTGATGGTAAGTCGATTACGTGATGAACTGATGACTAAAGAATGTTCATTGCTTATGTCTTCCTTTGGACTGGGGCTTACATGGGGGACTATGTGGATGAAGAGCAAACCTATGTATATATCAGATGTTATTAAGATTTGATATGGAAAAATTATCTTTAAGACAAAAAATTAGTCGATACATAAATCTTACTCATTTACTTTTTATGGCAAGGATGTAAAATATTGAAAAAGATATATTTTAAATAGAATGGCTAATTACATTAATTTGTATTATTATGAAATCAGAACTTGTTGAATTAGGAGTTCCTAAAAGAACGTTTAAACAGAAGATAAAAGTATCTATGTTTAAAACAGTGAATCGGATTAATAGTTTTTATTTGCGAAATATTCGTGGAGTAAAAATAGGAAATGGTTGCAATATAAATAGAAAGGCTAAAATTGATGGTGTTAATCCTAAAGGTGTTCATCTTGGTAATTATGTAAGAATATCTCAAAATGCTTTAGTCCTTGCCCATGATGGTTATCGCGACGGTGCATATCTAGATACTTATATTGGAAACCATGTAAATATTGGTTGGGGAGCTGTCGTAAATCCCGGTCTAACAATCGGAGATCATGTTATAGTCGGAGCGAATGCTGTTGTGACTAAGGATGTGCCGAGTGGTTGTATCGTTGCAGGTAATCCAGCTAAAATAATAAAAGTTAATATAAAACTGAATGATAAAGGATGCATGATTTGTAGAGGTGAACGTCCAGAAAAGTAGTATTGATAATGTATAAAAATTATATAAAAAGAGCTCTGGATTTTATTATAGTATTAATTGCTTTGCTTATCATTTGGCCAATCTTACTTATTATTATCATTTTCCTTCATTTTGCAAATAAAGGTGCCGGTGTCTTCTTTACCCAGGCTCGTCCCGGGAAAAATGCCCAGATATTTAAGGCTATTAAATTTAAGACCATGACGGATGAACGGGACGCGGAAGGCAATCTGTTGCCGGATGACGTTCGTCTGACAAAGGTTGGAAAAATAGTTCGTTCTCTTTCCATAGATGAACTGCCGCAGTTAATCAACGTTCTAAAGGGAGATATGGCATTAGTAGGACCTCGTCCTTTGTTAATCAAGTATCTTCCTTTATATTCGGAAGAGCAATACCGCCGTCATGAAGTTCGTCCGGGAATTACGGGTTGGGCACAAGTGAATGGTCGGAATAGCATATCTTGGACTAAGAAATTTGAACTGGATGTTTGGTATGTGGATCATATCTCTTTCTGGCTGGATATAAAAATAATCTTCCTTACAATCAAAAAAGTATTTATTCGTGAAGGAATAAATATGGAAGGAAGTGCAACAACAGAACCATTTAATGGACATAATTAAATGTATATCCATCGGATCATAAACAGTGTATTTACTTCAAATACGTATATTCTTACAAGTGAGGGGAAGTCGGCTTTTTTAATAGACATCGGTGATGTTCAGCCTGTAAAGGAGTTGCTGGATAACGATGGGAAAGTTGTGAAAGCAGTATTCCTGACTCATACTCACTATGATCATATTTATGGGATCAGGGAACTGATAAAAGCATATCCGGATTGCATCATTTATACTTCCTCTTTTGGAAAGGAAGCTCTAGGTTCCGACAAGTTAAATTTCTCACGTTATCATAATGATCCCATTGTATGGACTGAAAATAATATCAGCATACTGGGAGAGGGTGATAAAATAGAAATTACTACTGGAAATGTTTTGGAAGTACTGGAGACGCCGGGGCATGATAAAAGTTGCTTAACTTATAAACTGGGTAATGATGTTTTTTCAGGCGATTCATATATTCCCGGTGTGAAAGTAATAGCTTCATTTCCGAACAGCCATAAAACGGATGCCGTAAAATCAAAAGAGCGTATTGTCCGCTTGGCGGATGGACGTAACTTGTACCCCGGACATGGAGATGCTTATATCCATTATAACGGTTGTATTGAACAGGGAGGCAACGGTTGAAGATACGCTTCGATCTGTTCTGGCTCAAACTTATCCTCACATAGAGTGCATTGTTGTTGACGGAGGTTCCGTAGATAATACCGTTTCTGCAATAGAAAAGTATGTTCCTTTGTTTGAAGGACGACTGAAATATATCAGTGAAGCAGATTCCGGTGTTTACGAAGCCATGAACAAAGGTTTGCGGATGGCTACGGGAGATGTTGTCGGTTATCTGAATTCTGACGATGTTTTTAAAGATCGGCATGTAATAGAAACAATAGCCCAAATTTTTGAACAGCCGGAGATTGATGCTGTATTTGGGAATGTGTTGTATAGAAGAAGGAATGGCGAACGATTGCTTCGTAGATATTCGGGTAGTCATTTTAACCCCGGGATGTTGCTCTATGGCATAATGCCTCCCCATCCTTCTTTTTATGCAAGAAAATCGTGTTATATAAAGTCCGGAGGATTTAATACGAGTTTCCGGATTGCCGGTGACTATGAATTATTTTTACGTTTTTTCCTGAAAGAAAGGATTTGCTACCGGTATCTTGATCTTGACGTAGTAGTGATGCGCCTCGGTGGGATTAGCAATAGGAGTTTTTATAGTGTATTATGTGGGAATAGCATTGAACTTATGAAGGCATGCAGAATTAACGGTATATATACGAATTGGCTTATGCTTTTTTCCCGCTTTTTTATGAAAGTGGGAGGAGTTATCCGATGGTTGATAGTGCCTCATTATATTTGGCGGAAATAGCCATCCCTCTTTTTCGATTTATAGTTTTATAATCA
>ERZ773245.618-NODE-618-length-35648-cov-11.701767_pt1 | contig 35648 bp, 31 predicted proteins | sample MGYA00580988_ERZ773245 | MGnify/ENA primary metagenome ERZ773245 (study PRJEB29015, sample SAMEA2737792) | human gut metagenome | biome: human gut; feature: human-associated habitat; material: faeces | place: China | collected 2012 ... | reverse complement strand
CCGGCATGCCGAAGCTTGCTTCGGAGCATGTCGGCGCCGGAGAAGAAACAAAGGGTGCAGCCCTTGCATCACGGCAAGAGGTTTTATTTGTTTTTGTAAAAGGGAACGTCACAGCAATATTCGGTGCCATTGTCCTGCTGTCCACGTGAGACCTCTCCGAGGTCTTTCCACTCTCCTCGCTCTAAACCCCAGGTCGCTCGGTGCCGGCAGGTCGCGCTACGCGTCGCCCTCTCGGCACCTCGACGACCTGGGGTCATTCATGGTGTGACCCCTCCGGGGTCAGTGCCTTACCGCTACATGGGCATAGATCCGGGGTCAGTGCCGCACCGCTGTCCCTACGGTGGATGCCGGAAATGTTTTTCTGAATAATTGACGCATTATCCAAAGATTATGACTATCTTTGCAAAAGTGATAAAATGTTTGATTATGGATGTAGCTCTGAATTCTACGAATAATTATTGGTACCTTCTTAAGCATCTTAGTTCTGATGTAAAGTTGGAACTTATTGCCCGTTTGAGCAAATCGTTGCAAAACGAAAAGACCGATAGCAAGAGCGAGAACGTCTCTGCTTCTTCTTTCTATGGTGTTTGGAAAGACTCAGACTTTCCCATGGATGCAGACGGCATGGTGTCAGAGATAAAGAATTCACGGTCTTCAAATCGTTCCTATCATTGATTGTCTTGACTTATATGCTGAAGAGAAGGCCCGTCTAAGACTTGCTGGTACACCTGCCGACGATGACTTCGATCTGTTGATAGGATGTACTGCTGTCCACTACCATTTAGTGATGGTTACTGAAAATACAAAGGATTTTAAGAATATTCGTGATATTCAATTAGATAATTGGGTTCTGAGAAAATAGCATGTTTTCCCCGCTGTCTCCTTTTCGCCCTTTCAGAAGCATTCATAAAGAATATCTGAGAATATCAAGTGGCAAATAATCAATAGATTCCAACCAAAACCTGGAAAACCGCTTTGTGTCAGCGCCAAGGGCTTAGGGCCCTTTGCCATTTCTCGGAATGAGAGGAAAAGGAAAATAGTCATAGACAGGCTTCCGCTCCTCAGTGAGCTCTGAGGCCCTATCTACGGGATCGCCTTTCGAGCAAGCTCGACGGCTATCCCGTAGATAGCGCCTCACCCCCTACGGGTGTTAAGCCTGTCCATGACGAAAATCGCTTCGCGTAAAATTGCGCGGAGCGCATAAAATAGCGCAGACGATATTCTTCTATTAAGGCATTCTTAATCGACTGTAGGCAGATAGTGGACTAATTGGGGGTATGCTCTATTTTATGCCCGAAGGGCAATTTTATGCGTCAGCAATTTTCGGCATAGACAGGCTTTACCCCCTTGAAGGGGGTGGTGTTGAAGTGTCGGGGCAGGCGGCGAGCTTGCTCGCAAAGACTGTCCCGGCACTTCAACACCACAGGCTCCCTGAGGAGCGGTAGCCTGTCTATGACCATTTTCCAATCATCTTTTCAGTGGAAATAGAGCCAAAAAACGAGAAACCTGCTTTGCATCACGGCAAGAGGTTTTATTTGTTATTGTAAAAAGGAACGTCACAGCAATATTCGGTGCCATTGTCCTGCTGTCCACGTGAGACCTCCGGGGTCAGTGCCTCACCGCTGCATGTGCTTGCATCAACACTCAACACCTACCCCCTATCACCCAACAGCCATACCATTAACACCTAACACCTAACACCTAACACCTATCACCTATCACCCAATACCTAACCCCTCGTATCCGCTCCCCACATCATCTTCTCACGGAGGATGGAGAAGTAGCGTTTGGAGAGGAGTTTGACGACACGGACGGTGTAGGGAGCTTTGCGGATCGTTATGGTGATGCCTTCGTGGAGCTTCTCTGAACGGCCGTCGATGGCCACGAGATAATTATGGGTTCTGGATTCCACCTCCAGGCGTATCACGCTGGTATCGTTGATGACGATAGGTCGGATGTTCAGACTGTGTGGAGCTACGGGTGTGAGGCAGAGGCTGCCGCTCTGAGGCACGATGATGGGACCGCCATTGCTGAGGTTGTAAGCCGTGGAGCCTGTCGGCGTACAGACGACAAGTCCGTCGGCCTGGTAGGTGACGAGGTAGTCGTCGTTGACAAAGGCACGCACTGTTATCATAGATGCCGTATCCCGTTTGAGGATGGCTATGTCGTTGAGAGCGTAGGGACTACCCTCTATGGGCAGGTCGTCGTTGGCGGCGTCAGTCTCTATCTGTATGGCGGTATGCTCCTCGAACCGGCATTTGTTGTTGTATATCTCGTCGAGGGCCTCCTCAAACTCGCTGGGCAGCACCTCAGCGAGGAATCCCAAGCGCCCTGTGTTGACACCCACCAAGGGCGTGTGCTTGGCCATGACGCGGTTGGCAGCCTTGAGGAAGGTGCCGTCGCCGCCGAGGGAGATAGCATAGTCGGCATCGAAGTTATATCCATCGAAGACACTGTCTGCGCGCACCTCCTCATGGAGGACGGTGGTGAGGTATTCGTAGAACGGACGGTCGACATAGACCTCGGCATGGCGGCGGTAGAGACCGTCGAGGACCTGCCGGATGCCTGTGCTCTTCTTAGCCTGGTATTCGTTGCCGAAAATAGCAAAACGCAAACGTTTCTCTGTCATAACGTGCTGTTTTATTATCATTTTCTCAACAAAGTTACTAATTTATTTTCCTCTTTACGCTTTTTTCCTTATTTTTGTACCAACTATTTATGGCAAGCGCTTGCGCACCATACATTATCCACTATACATTACACATTATACATTACACATTATACATTACACATTACACATTACCATGGTATACGAATTTTTAGCCAATGGCTTTGAAGAGATAGAAGGATTAGCCCCCGTCGATATTCTTCGTCGTGGTGGCGTTGAAGTCAAGACTGTCAGTGTTACGGGCAGTGAGTTTGTCGAGACCTCTCATGGAGTCACTGTTAAGGCTGACATGCTTTTTGAGGATGGCGACTTCAGTGATGCCGACCTGCTGATGCTCCCCGGAGGCATGCCGGGCAGCAAGAACCTCAACGAGCATGCTGGTGTCCGTCAGGCTTTGAAGCGGCAGTATGACCGTGGCGGTCGTGTTGCCGCCATCTGTGCCGCCCCCACTGTCTTGGCCTCTATCGGCATCCTCGACGGCAAGCGTGCCACCTGCTCCCCGGGCTGGGAGAAGCATTTCCATGCCTCCACTATCTACACGGGCGCCTTGTGGGAGGAGGACGGCACCATCACCACCGGTGAGGGTCCTGCCGCCACGCTGCCCTATGCTTATCACATTCTCAGCTATTTCATTCCCGAGGCCGATGTCAAGGCTTTGGAGAAGAAGATGCAGTTTGCTCATTTGATGGAGAAATAATTATGGACTACGCTATCATTGTTGCCGGAGGCCATGGCACGCGCATGGGCTCCGAGATACCTAAACAGTTCCTGCCTGTTGGCGGTCGCCCCGTTCTCATGCGCACCATCGAGCGCTTCCATGCCTACGATGGAGACATGCAGATTATCGTCGTGCTGCCTAAGGACCAGCAGGAATACTGGCATCAGCTCTGCGAGGAGTATCATTTCACCGTTCCCCATATCCTTGCCGACGGTGGCGCCACCCGTTTCGAGAGCTCGCGCAATGGCCTTGCCCTCGTCCCTGACGATGCCGATGGTGTTGTGGCTTTCCACGACGGTGTGCGTCCCTTCGTCTCCACGGAGGTCATCGACCGCTGTTTCGAGATGGCACGTGAGGAGTATACCGCTGTGCCGGTGCTGCCCGTCACGGATACCCTGCGACATGTCGACGACCGCAATGGCAGTTCTTTCACTGTGGACCGCAAGCTCTTCCGGGCCGTGCAGACCCCACAGGTCTTCGATATCTCGCTCGCCAAACAGGCCTTCAACCAGCCCGAGCGCAAGACCTTCACCGACGACGCCTCGGTGGTGGAGAGCCTCGGCGTGAAGGTGAAGACGGTGGAAGGCAACAGGGAAAACATCAAGCTTACGACGCCTTTCGACCTGAAGATTGCGGAGGTATTGGTAGAGGAGAGGTAGCCGATGACGAATATACTCTCTCAGGACATTATGTATCTTCCTGGCGTAGGACCGAAGCGCAAGGATCTCTTAGTTGGTCAGCTCAACATCAAGACTTGGGGTGACCTGTTGGAGTATTATCCTTATAAATATGTGGACAGGTCGAAGGTCTACGCCATCCGTGAGCTGACGGGTGATATGCCGTTGGTTCAGATCAGCGGTTGGATACAGAGTTTTGAGGAGTTTGGTGAGGGCCGTAAGAAGCGTGTCGTGGCCCATCTCTCCGACGGACGTGATGTCGTGGATATCGTCTGGTTCAATGCCGGCAGTTGGGTCTACGACAAGTACAAGCCTGGTGTGGAGTATGTCGTCTTCGGCAAGCCGGCACCTTACAACGGCAGGTATCAGTTTGTCAACCCCGACATTGAGAAGGCTGCCAACATGCAGCTCAGCACCATGGGTCTGCAACCTTATTATGTCACCACGCAGAAGATGAAGGACCGCGGCATGAACTCCCGTGCCTTGGAGAAGATGACGAAGGCGTTGGTGGCGAAGATTCCCGTTGGTGCCATCCCGGAGACACTGCTTCCTGCCCAGTTGGCGCGCCTGCATCTTGTGGGTCGTGAGGAGGCACTGCGCAAGATTCACTATCCCCAGTCGCTGCGTGACGTTCAGCGGGCTCAGGAGCGTCTGAAGTTTGAGGAACTCTTCTATGTGCAGCTCAACATCTTGCGCTATGCCACCGAGCAGCGCAATAAATACAAGGGCTATATCTTCTCCAAGGTAGGTCCCATCTTCAACAGTTTTTATCGTAACAATCTCCATTTCGAGCTGACGGGAGCTCAGAAGCGTGTGATGCACGAGATTCGTGACGACATGCGGTCGGGCCGGCAGATGAACCGCCTGCTCCAGGGCGATGTGGGCAGTGGCAAGACCCTTGTGGCGCTCATGGCCATGCTCATTGCCATCGACAACGGCTTCCAGGCTTGCATCATGGCACCCACGGAGATTCTCGCCGAGCAGCACCTGCAGACCATCCGCGACTTCCTTGAGGGTATGGATGTCCGTGTGGAGCTGCTGACGGGTATCGTCAAAGGTAAGAAGCGCGAGGAGGTCCTGGCGCGCCTTGCCGACGGCAGCATAGACATCCTCGTGGGCACGCATGCCGTGATAGAGGATACGGTGGTGTTTCGGAAGCTCGGCCTTGCCGTCATCGACGAGCAGCACCGCTTCGGCGTGGCTCAGCGTGCCAAGCTCTGGGCTAAGAGTCAGCGCCCGCCACATATCCTCGTGATGACGGCGACACCGATACCGCGCACCCTTGCCATGACACTCTATGGCGACCTCGACGTCAGCGTCATCGACGAGCTGCCACCGGGCCGCAAACCGGTGGTGACGATACACAAGTATGATAATCAGATGACAAGTCTCTATGCCGGTATCACCAAGCAGATTAACGAGGGCCGGCAGGTGTATATCGTCTTCCCGCTCATCGAGGAGAGCAAGAACAAGGACTTGAAGAACTTAGAGGCGGGCTATGAGTCATTGAAACAGATCTTTCCGCAGTTCCGGATGAGTAAGGTCCATGGCCAGATGAAGCCTAAGGACAAGGAGGCAGAGATGCGGAAGTTTGTCAGTGGCGAGACGCAGATCCTCGTTGCCACGACGGTCATAGAGGTTGGTGTCAACGTGCCCAATGCTTCCGTCATGGTCATCCTCGATGCCCAGCGCTTTGGTCTGTCGCAGTTGCACCAGCTTCGCGGTAGGGTAGGGCGTGGTGCCAAGCAGAGCTTCTGTGTCCTTGTCACAAGCTATAAGCTGTCTGAGGACACGCGTAAGCGCATAGACATCATGTGCGACACCAACGATGGCTTCCGCATTGCCGAGGCCGACCTGAAGTTGCGTGGTCCCGGTGACCTGGAGGGAACGGCCCAGAGTGGTATGGCCTTCGACCTGAAGATAGCCAATATCGCCCGTGACGGCCAGATCGTGCAGCTTGCGCGCAATGAGGCACAGCGTATCGTCGACGACGACCCCGACTGCCTAAAGCCTGAATACAACATCTTCTGGAACCGGCTCCGTGAGCTCAAGGATACCAATGTCAACTGGGGAGCTATCAGTTAGGTGATAGGTGTTGGGTGTTAAGTGTTAGGTGATAATGATGTGTCCCTTGGGGATAAGATGACCACGTTGGAATCGAGCTAATCGTGCATAGCATCACCTATTATTCAAATTATTACCACCTAACACCCAACACCTATCACCTATCACCCACCACCTAAAATAATGTAACAATCTCGTTTAAATTTGTTAATGCGTTGCTACAATCACGAATTATGTGTTAAACAACCCATAAAAAATACTTGATGGAAATCAAGTCGTGAATATTTTTTGTAACTTTGTGAAGAAATCAATGAAACAATTTTGTCAGTTTCATTGCAACCCTGATAAGAAAACACTGCAAATGACGATAAAAAGTAAGTTAAAGGCTTTAGGTATTACATTTCTGTTAACATTGGCAACAGTGCCCGTTCTGGGACAGGACCTTCTGGCACGACAAGCCCCGGTGGACCGGCGCGCCAAGAAATTAGACTCTATGGAGGTGAAAAGCTTCATGGAGCGCGAGAATATCCAAACACCTGCCGCCCAGCTCTACGGCGATGAATGGGATAACCGCTATGCACATCGCCAGACAGAACTTCCTGATTCCTTCGTCATTAATCTTCGTCATTTCTGTATGCCTACTCCGAGCCGTGTGGTGACGAGCAACTTCGGTTCCCGCTGGGGCCGTCAGCACAAAGGTCTCGACATCAAAGTCTATATCGGTGATACCATCCGTGCCGCTTTCTCTGGTAAGGTGCGTGTTGTGCGCTACGAAGCCGGTGGCTATGGTAACTATATCGTCATTCGTCATCCTAATGGTTTAGAGACCATCTATGGTCATCTCTCCAAGCAACTTGTCAGCGAGAATCAGGTGGTGCGTGCCGGCGAACCTATCGGTTTAGGCGGTAACACTGGCCGAAGCACAGGTTCGCATCTGCATTTCGAGACGCGTCTGTGTGGCGTGGCGTTGAATCCCGCTATCTTCTTCGACTTCCGCAATCAGGATGTCACAGGCGACTATTATGTCTTCACGCGTGAGCGCTACGAGCGCGACTCTGAGGTTGCTACCCGTGAGCGTGGCAAGGTGGGCAGCGGTGGCTACACGAGAGATATGATTTATGGTGAGGTTGGCCACAGCGACGAGAGTGCTCCTGCTGATGTCCGCGAGGCTATGAATGCGCCCGAGCGCGTCTACTACAAGGTTCAGAGAGGCGAGACCCTCGCTTCTATTGCTAAGAAGGTGGGCGTCTCTGTTGATACCATCTGCCGACTGAACGGCTTCAGAAAGTCGCAGAAGGTGAGAGCCGGAATGATTATCAGATACGTATAATGGCCTTTTAAAGGTAAGAAAGTATAACGGGGCGGCCACGTGGAGCATTTTCCACGTGGCCGCTGCTCGTTATGCAAGCGATAGTTTTCAACCAAAACCATGAAAACCTTTCAAACAGACTGGCGCAATGTAGCTATCCATTCCTGATTGCTATCTCTTAAAGATGGCTCTGATGGTGAAGAGGATGTGCATGACGAGAGTCTGGAAGAGGCCGTAGTGTGCGGCCATGACGCGGAAACGCTCCTTGAGGGAAGCCTTGTGGTTCTTGTTCGTCATGCCGCCATCGAGATAGTTGACGATGACCTCGTTGACATTGCGCAGGGGAAGACCTTCTTGGGCACATTCCTTCATGATGCGGATGCACCAGTCGACGTCAGCGGAGAAGCGGTAGGTCTTGTTGTCGTAAGGAATCTTCTTGGCGATGTCCGCACGGGCGTAGAAGGCCTGATGGCAGACGAGCATGCCCCATCGGAAGGACTTCCATGACAGCTGCTTAGGTGGGGCGAGCCGACGGTGGCGCAGGAAATGACCTTCGTTGTCGACGATATCTGTATCGCCATAGAGGACGCCAGGCAGCACCTCGCCCTCGCCGACGCGTGCGGCCACGGTCTCCAAGGTGTCGTCGTTGGGGAAGACGTCGCCGGCATTGAGGAAGATGATATAGTTGCCGGTGGCATGGCGGATGCCTTTGTTCATCGCATCGTAGAGACCGCCGTCCTTCTCGGAGATGACGGCAGTGATATGTCCGTTGTCCGCCTTGTCCGATTTCTGTTTATACTCCATGGCCATTCTCACGGTGTCGTCTTTCGAGAGGCCGTCGAGGATGAGGTGCTCAATAGCGCCATAGCTCTGTCTGAGCACGCTGTCCAAGGTGCGCTGCAGAACGGGAGCGGCGTTGAAGGTGCAGGTGACGATAGTAAACGTAATCATATCTTGTAGTGCTTGAAGGCCAGGACCTGGTTGTAGACTTCTATGTATTTCATTGCCACACTGCGCTGTGAGTAGTTGGCCATAACCTTCTGTACGCACTGTTTCTTCAGCGCGTCATGGTCAGCTTCGTCAAGGACCCAGTGGATGCCCGCGGCGAGGTCGTCGGCATCCTGGTATTTGGCTACATATCCGGTCTTCTCATGGTCTATCATCTCCGGTATGCCACCGACCTTGAAGCCCACGCATGGCACGCCACAGGCCATGGCTTCCATGATGGTGTTGGGCAGGTTGTCCTCTAAGGATGGCAGAACGTAGACATCGGCGGAGTTGTAGATGTCGATAATCTCCTTGTCGTTGCCGACATAGCCCAAGGGGAAGGAGGGCAGTGGCAGCTGTGCTGTCAGCTCTTCAGCGTTGGCACCGAGGATGGCAACGGCGGTGTTATCCTTCATCTCGGGGTGAGCGTCAACGAGCTTGTTGATGGCTTCGACAAAGAAGCTCATTCCTTTACGCTCATCGGTGACTTTCTGTGAGACGAAGAGGATGATGCGCTTGTCTTCGGGCAGTGTCGCCCTGAGTCTTGCCTGCCGCTGGTCTTTGGGGGCATAGAGCTTGGTATCGATGGGGTTGGGGATGGTCTCTAAATGAAGGCCTGTGAGCAGAGCGCTCTGGCGTGCCTGGTCGCCTAACCACTTGCTGCAGGTGACGAAATGGATGCCACTGCCTCTATAGAGCTTCTGCTTGCGCTTGAAGATTTTTGTGGAGAGGTCTTTGTCGGATCCGCCGTCAGGCAACAGCCGGCAGTTGCGACACTGGCTCTTGAACGCCATGCAGCCGCGGCAGTAGTGGCAGATGCCTGTAGCCGGCCAGAGGTCGTGCATGGTCCATACTACGGGCTTGCCGCTCTTGAGAATCTTGTTGATGCTCTTCAGGGAGAGGAAGCCTTGGTTGACCCATGCTAAATGGATGACATCGGCCTCCTTGAATTCGGGAAGCTTGGTGATGTCGAAGCCGGTGTTGGCAAGGTCTATCTCGAAGAGGTGGTCACGGTGGAAGTGGAGATGCCAATATATGCACCATCTCTCCCAGAGGAAGTGCATGCGTTTGGCAAGGCTGCCACCTAAGCCTACTACAGTGATGTCGTCGGAGACTTTGTCCCTGACAAGCATCTTGGCTTTAACTCCATTGTTGTTCAGAGCGTCCATGAGGCGGTTGGCAGCAACGGCGGCGCCGCCAGTCCTTTCGCTCGTGTTGACTATAAGTACCCTCATAATGGTATTGCGTTTGTAATTACAAAATTAATAAAATGATTTGGGATAGCGCGTAGTAGAATGTGAGTTTTTTTGCCTGTTTCAAAGAAATAGGTGTTAAAAAGTTACGAAAAGATAGTAATATATGCCTAACGTAATTGATTTATATCAATAATAGTATAAGAAGCGAAGAAAAATGATGTAAAAAGTTGCAAGACGTATGTATTATTTGTAACTTTGTGGTGTCAAAAGGTTAATAGATTGTTTAGGTTAGTAGTAATAGATTTAGGTTTTTAGTTATTAGGTTTAAGGTAGATTTGATAGATTGTTTAACGGAAACGATGGAAGCCGTGAGGCCTTCATTTGGTTCGAAAAGGATTTTTAGTTAAACATAGGCTTTACGCTGGTGCTCGTCGATGAGTGTCAGCGTATTTTTTTGTTATTTTGTCACAAGCGCGACGGCGTAGGCGGAGATGCCTTCTTCGCGGCCGGTGAATCCGAGCTTCTCTGTTGTCGTAGCTTTGATGCTTATCTGGTCTTCGTCGCATCCCATGACTTTCGCCAAGCAGGCTTTCATGGCCGGCACGTGAGGGTTGAGTTTAGGATGCTCAGCACAGACGGTGGCGTCGATGTTTCCGACTTGATAACCTTTTGTGGCAATGAGGTCGATGACGCTTTTGAGGATGACCTTGCTGTCCATGTCGAGTGTCTTCTCGGAGTTGTCGGGGAAGTGGTAACCAATATCGCGCATGTTGGCGGCGCCGAGGAGTGCGTCGCAGATAGCGTGGATGAGGACGTCGGCATCGCTGTGACCGAGCAGTCCCATGGTGTGAGGAATCTCTATACCTCCCAAAATCAATTTACGGCCTTCCACGAGTTTGTGGACGTCGTAGCCCATTCCTATTCTTATCATATTATTATTATCAATGACGCCCGCTGTCTTGGTTGACGGCGGGCGGGGTTATGTTTATCTTCTGTTGAACAAGTCTTTGATGCCATCCATGTCGAAGGTCAGCGAGAAGCGCAGCGTCTGGTCGAGGGGATTGCTCTTTGCTGTACCGATGACATAGCCGGCATCGAGCTGGAAAGCGCTCATCTTGAATCCGGCACCCACGGTGAAGTACTTTCTGTTGCCTTTGTTCTGGCTCTCGTGGTGGTAACCGGCTCTGATGGAGAATCTGTCGCTGTAGTTGTATTCAGCGCCCACGCTCCATTGTATCTCCTCCAGCTCCTCCTTGAATCCCCCGGGCGCGTCGCTGAAACTCTTGAAGATGCCGCTGATGCTTGACACATCGTAGTAGTCTTTCTGCACGCGCTGCTGATAGTCTTCTGTTGACTCACCGTCTTTCTGTTTGGGGTAGGTGGGTACGAGGAGCTTATTGGCGTCGGCGGCGAAGGCTATAGAGTTGTAGTTGTCGATGGGGTATTTCAGGGAGGCACCGAGACGCAGGTTGGTAGGTATGAACTCGCTGTTGTCACTGCCGCCGAATGTAATCTTACTACCGATGTTGGAGATGTTCATGCCGAGACCTAACTGGCATTCGTGCTCATTGATGACGGGGTACGACTGGTAGTAGAGGGCGAGGTCGGCGGCGAAGGCCGAACCCGGTGACGTGTCGTCGGTGTAGTCGTAGGTAAGGTCGGAGTAGATCCATCTCACGGCGGCGGCGATGGAGAAATGCTCGCTGAGCATCAGCGAGTAGGCGACATCAAGCGACATCTCGTAAGGCTTTGTCGTGATCGCCACCTCGTTGCTGGAGCTGCTGAGGCTTGGGTCGTTCATCTGAACCTCACCGAGGGAGAAATACCTCAGGGAGCCGGAAACCGCCGAGTAGTCGCCGATGCGATAGTACCCGGCTAAGTATCCGAGGTTGATATCGTTGACGAGCTGTCGCAGCCACGGTGTGAAGTTCAGGGCCACACCTGCCCGGCTGATGGCAAAGGGGTACTTAGCGGGGTTCCAATACTGAGAGTTGACGTCGGCCTCCGTGGCCACACCAACGTCACCCATACCACCGGCTCTGGCGTCCGGTGCTATGGTCTGTGAGGTCACTGACGTATTGACAGGGTTGAACATGTCCTTCTTGTCCTGGGCCTTAGCGGTGAAGGCTATGAGCGAGAGAAGGCATGCGATGAGTATTCTGATGTTGCTGTTCATGTTATAGATGGCATGGATTTCCGCGAAGAGAAATCGGTACTATATAAGCTATAACGTCTATTCTCCGTTTATTATTGTGCGAAAAACGCCTTCTCGTCAATTATTGTTCACGATGATGAGCTTCTGAGCCTTTGACGCCTTCGAACTGCCGTCGGCTGAGAGGCGTACTCTGTAGAGATAGACACCGGTCTGCAACTTCTGTCCGTTGCTCTGTGTGAGATCCCAGTCCACGGTATAGGCGTTGCCGGTCTGAGCCCCTGTCTCGGAGTAGGTCCACAGCTGACGTCCGCTCATGTCGAAGACATCTATCGTCACGTCCATGTTGCATCCGCCGAAGTTGTGGGTGATGATGAACGTTGTCGATGTGGACGCCGGATTCTTTGATACGGCCACACTGCTGATGGTCGGCTCTAAGGATTTGACGACGTTGAAGTTGAGCGTTGCCGTCGACACATTGTTCATCGTATCCCACGCGCGGAAGCGCAGGGAGTGCTTGCCGGGCTCCAAGGCTGGTATATTATAATATGTGTATCCTGTCGTCGACGAGCCGAAGTCGTATTGGAAGTTGTCGTTGAGCGAATAGGTCGTTGCGGAGCTGCCGTCGATGACGAGCTCCATGTCGTGGCCGATACCGTTGCCGGTGGCGTTGATGCCGCTGATGTCGCTGAGCTGTGCCACGAAGTAGGGCTCTGTGTTGACGGTGCCGCCGTCGGTGAAGTCAGGGGTGTTGAGATAGCAGAATATCTTTGGGCCGAGGGAGTCCGTCTTGATGATGTCGGTACTTCCGAGGATGATATTCTCATTGCTGCCATGAGCCGTCAGCGTCTTGTCGTCGTTCACGGCAAAGGTGGTGATGAGGCCCGTGCTGCCATTGTAGTTGAGGTCGTAGGGCACGGTGAAAGAGATGTCGAACTTCCCGTTTCTTACGTAGTTGGTACCACTGTATACGGTCTTGTCACGGTTGTAGAAGGTGAAGGCGTCGTTCTCGACGTCTGCTCCGGGGTTCTTGCGGCAGGTGACGAGCAGCTTGGAGTCGAGGGCCTGCAATGTTATGGTGCCGTTGAAGCTGTCGCCGTTTACGATATGTCCGGCGATACGTGCTTTGCTCCCGGCTTTTGCTACGATATGAGACGACGCGCTCGTCAGCAGCCCATTGATGGAGTCGATGACAATCTTTGCGGTCGGCTGCTGCAGGGCCAGGGCAGGGTCGCCGAGGAGAGAATATTGCAACTTGTTGGTGGTGAGGTCGGCACCATTGTTGATGATTTCGTTCTTGGCTAATCTCTGTGCCTCGCCAATCGTTATCGGCTTGCCGTTCTTCTGGCTCAGTACGTAGCGGAGGTAGGCCATGTTGATGACGCGGTTGTAGGTGGCATAGACGGTGCGTGTGGTCCCGAAGAAGGCGACGGCGCCGCTTTCGTTATTGGCTACGGCCGTGACACCGAAGTTCTCTTCTATGCCGTCGAAGGGCATGATGTCGCACGACGCCGTAATCCAGAGCGGCAGGTTCTTGTTGGTGAAGCTTTTGAAGTCGTTGACGGTGAGGACGGCCTCGTGCGACATCCAGTCGGCGCGGCCATGGCCCACGTAGTCCATGATGAGCGCGCCCTGCTGCTGTTGCTGTTTGATGATTTCAGAGACTTCGGGGTATCTGTTTCCCACACTCGTCACCTCCTCTTTATAGGCGTCCCACATCACCTTCTTAATCTGGTAATCGGGGTAGAGGGCTGCTATGGTCTCGGCGGCCTCGTCGGCATGCTCCATGTGCAGATTGTCGTTGCCGTCGTCACCCATGAACATGATGGTGTTCTGCCAGGCCCCGGCGTTGTCGTTGGTGGCATAGTTGATGACCTTGTCGACCATTGTCTTCGCCTGGTCCACGGTGCTGACGGGGAAGCGTCCCACGGCAACATCGCTGAGGTCGCGCTTGGAGACGTTGGTGAGGTTGACGCCCTCGCCGTCGTCGAGGTAGGTGAAGAATCCGTCGTCGACGTAGCATTCCACCTGGTTGAAGGAGTTCTCACTCTCATAGCAGAGCAGGTAGTCGTCGGCATCGAGGTTGCGGCAGTCGGATGTCAGCATGCGGTTGTCCCAGACACCGGCGCCGAAGAGCAGGAGGTAGCGAGGCATGTCGGCATCGCTCTGAGCACGGTCGTAGAGCATCTTCATGTAGCGACGGTAGGCATTGGCGTCGGGGGTGCCACTGGAGAACTCGTTGTAGAGCTCGTCGGCAGGTACGATGTTCACGCGTAGTGAGTCGTGCTGCTCGTGGAAGGCTGCTAAGCGGCGGGCTTGGGCGAGGAGCTTCTGCGAGGTGGGGATGATGATGACCATGTCGGCCTGTGCGTCGGCGTGGTGGTCCTGGTTGGTGATGTTGCAGACATACTGTGGGGTGGGGAAGGCGGCCGTGAGCGTCGGCTTAGGAGCCGGTGCATCCCACGCCACCGAGACGAAGTCGAGGCGCATGGGACCGCCCGCTGTGACGGTGACCTTTACGGTGTCGGCATCGGAGAGGTTGGAGAGGTCGTAGACACCCATCCGCTCATTACCTTTGTCGTAGTCGCCTAAGGTGATGCTCAGCGAGCCCATGGTGTTGCCGTTGACGGTTACCTGTGCCGTACTGGCAGAGCCTGCGGAGATGTTGACGGAGAGCCGGCCCGACGTGGCACCCTTAGGGTGGGAGAGGATGAGCGTCTTGGTCTGGCCGAGTGCCAAAGCCTCGCTGTCGAAGAGGTTGCGGCCACCGGGGAACCAGCTGTAGCCGTCGACTTCATAGAGCGAGTGGTAGTCGTCGGCAGCGGGATAGAAGGAGTCGAGGAATGCTGTGGAGTCAAGGGAAGCCGGTGTGGCATCGCCGGAGGTGATGAAATAGTAACCGTAGTCAGAGTAGGGATTTCGTGTGCGGCGTGTGGCCTCTTTGCTGCTCCAGCTCACGGGACCTTTGGCATAGAAGAGGCGGTGGCCGTTGACGTTGCAGGTGGGTACTTCTTTCAGGTCGTCGTAGGTGATGAGGTCGTTGCCGTCAAGAATCTCTTTCTGCAAGTTGCCGCCATAGCCATAGACGCGCACTTTGCTGATGTCGGAGAAGCCAGCCTGCCGTGCTAAGGCCGCTGTGAGCTCATAGACACCGGTGGCGGGCACCCGTATCTTAGCCCAGGAGCCTTCGGCAAGGACGGAATGAGCGGCATAGCGGTCGGCGGCAGTCGTTGTCGTGGCGGTCACAGAGGCCGTGGCGGGAGCGGCAGAGACGATGCTGCTCTTGGCATGGCTTTTAGCGCTTTGTTTGTTGGCTTTGGCGTCAATGCGCAGCATGAAGCTGACAAGAATTTGATATTTGCCGTCTCTATAGACCAAGGGACAGAAAGAGACGAGGAGGCTGGGGCGCTTCCTGTCGAAGATGATGTTGCTCTCTGCCGTCGGCAGGGCAGGCAGCGGGCGCTGACTCATACGGTGGTAGTTGGCGATGTCAGCGTCGGACATGTCGATGAACTCAGGGTAGAGAATCGACACGTAATAAGTGGAGTCGGCATAGTTGTCGGGAAGCGGAACGCTGTAGGAGAATGACGGCATGACGGTGTCGACACTCACCTGCTCGGAAGTGAGGTTGAAGAACCGTTGTGCGTGAGCCGTGAGGCCGCATTGTAAGAGTAAGAATATGATGACAGCGTAGAGCTTCTGCATGTTGTTGTCTTTTTGTTTCTGTGGAGTTGGTTATCTGCAATAGAAGTCCAGGACTTTCCTCTCTTCTATCCAGCCTTCGAGGTGGTCGTTGATGTTGACGGGTCCCACTCCTGCCGGTGTTCCTGTGTAGATGATGTCGCCCGTCTTCAGCGTGTAGAACCTGCTGACGTAGGCCACGATGTCGTCGACAGGGCGTAGCATGTCGCCGGTGTATCCTTCCTGTACGGTCTTGCCGTTGATGTCGAGGTGGAAGCGCAGCCTCTGGATGTCGGGCAGCAGCTCCTTGTCTGTCCATTCACCGATGGAGGCCGCGCCGTCGAAACCTTTGGCCAGATCCCAGGGCTGTCCGTTCTGCGACAGCCGTCTCTGCAGCTCACGGGCTGTGAAGTCGATGCCTAAGGTGACGGCATCATAGTAACGCGGGGCGAAGCGAACAGGTATAGTCTTGCCCAACTTGTTGATGCGTACCACAACCTCAGCCTCGTAGTCGATACGCCCCAGGTCGTCGGGGATGAAGAACGGCTTATGGTTCTTCAGCAGGCTGGAGTCCGGTTTGAGAAAGATGACCGGCTCCTCTGTCTTTAATAACGTGTCTGTTAACTCTTTATTGTGTTGGGCGTAGTTCATGCCCACGCAAAAAATCTTCATTTGCTGTCTGGTTGCTGTTGGAATGGCTATTGCAGAAGTCCGGAAGTCGTAGAAGTCCGGAAGTCCAGTCATATGCAGTAACTTCTGATAAGCCGGTGGGGAATCCGGCGGATATTCGGTATGAATGATGTAATGACTGGACTTCTGTGACTTCTGGACTTCGCAAAAGGTCCTTCTGTGCTGTGTCCGTTGTTATTTGTCAGCTAAGGTGAAGTCTAACTGTCGCTTCTCCAGATTGGCGCGCGCCACTTTGATGCGGATGGGGTCGCCAAGCTGGTATTTGTGGTGATGGCGACGTCCGCGGAGGAGGAAGTTCTTCTCGTCGAACTCATAGTAGTCGTCGTCGAGGTCGCGCATGGGCACCATACCTTCGCAGTGGTTCTCGTCAATCTCAGCGTAGACGCCGTAGCTCGTCACTCCGCTGATATGTGCGTCGTAGACCTCACCAATCTTGTCGCCCATGAACTCCACCATCTTGTACTTGATGGAGTCGCGCTCAGCGTTCTGGGCTATCTGCTCCATGTCGGAACAGTGCTCGCAGAGTTCTTCGTAGTGCTTCTCGTTGGCCGAGCGGCCACCTTGCTGGTATTTCGTCACGAGGCGATGGACCATGGTGTCGGGGTAGCGGCGGATGGGTGAGGTGAAGTGGGTGTAGTAGTCGAAGCCGAGTCCGAAGTGCCCGATGTTGTGCGTGGTGTATTTAGCCTTCATCATCGCCCTCAGAGCTACACTCTGCACGAGCTTGCCCTCTTTCTGCCCGTTGACGTCGTCCATGAGCTTGTTGATGCTCTTTATCATGGTCTTGCGGGTGCCGTCGGTCTTTATCTTGAGGCCGAAGGGTGCAATAAACTTTCTGAGCGTCTCCATCTTCTCCGGGTCGGGATTGTCGTGGACACGATAGGGCAGGGTCTTGGCCTTTTTGCCTTTCTTCACCTTGCCCACGCTCTCTGCTACAGTGCGGTTGGCCAGGAGCATGAACTCCTCGATGAGCTTGTTGGCATCTTTGGAGCGTTTGAAGTAGCAGCGGATGGGGTGTCCCTTCTCGTCGACATCGAAATGCAGCTCCTCGGTGTCGAACTTCACACTGCCGTCTTTGAAGCGCTTCTCGCGCAGTTTCTTTGCCAACCGGTCGAGGGTGCAGAGCTCCCATCCGTATTCATCCTTGTATCCAGCCTTCCCTGGGTCGGGAGCGGGCTGTCCGGTGCCGTCGACAACGCCATTGTCCTCCAGCACCTGCTGTGCCTCCTCGTAGGCGTAGCGGCGGTTGGAGCGGATGATGGTATGCACGATGCGGGACGCCTTGATGTTAGCCTCGTCGTCGAGGTCGAAGATGACGCTGAAGGTGAGCTTGTCCTCATTGGGACGCAAGGAGCAGACGAAGTTGCAGAGGCGTTCGGGGAGCATAGGGATGGTGCGGTCGACGAGATAGACACTGGTGGCGCGCTTCATGGCTTCCTTGTCGATGATGCTGCCCTCGGTGACATAGTGTGAGACGTCGGCGATGTGCACACCAACCTGATAGAGCCCGCTGTCGAGCTTCTTGATAGACAGCGCGTCGTCGAAGTCCTTGGCGTCCTTCGGGTCTATGGTGCAGGTCCAGGTGTTGCGGAAGTCCTCACGCTCCTGGACATCCTGCTCCGTTATCTCACCGCTGATCTTGTCGGCAGCAGCTTCCACGTTCTTGGGGTATTTATAAGGCAGACCATACTGTGCGAGGATGGTGTTCATCTCCACGTCGTTGTCACCGCTCTTTCCTAAGACGTCGACGACCTCGCCGACGATATTCTTATGCTCTTCGTCGGGCCACTGCGTGATCTTCACTACGGCCTTGTCGTCGGTCTTGCCACCTTTCAGCTTGCGCTTGGGGATAAGGATGCTCTGTGCAAAGGTGTTCTCCGGCGTGACAAGGAAGGCGATGTCCTTGTCTACGCGCAGACGGCCTACAAACTGGTCTTTGGCCCTGTGGAGGATGGCGATGACCTGGGCTTCCTTGATATGGTTGCGGCGTCGGGCCATGAAGGAGACGCGGACGCGGTCGCCTGAGAGGGCCGACATGGAGTTGCGCTCAGCGACGAAGATGGGCTTGCCGCCGTCATCGGGAAGGAAGGAGTTCTTGCCGTTGGACTTCCGCTGGAAGGTGCCTTCCTGCACTTGTCCTTTGGTGTTGAGCTTATAACTGTTGTCGGAGACCTTGGTGATATAGTCGTCCCATGACATCTCGTCCATGATGTCCATAGCGAGCATCTTCAGAGGATGGGTGTCAAGGTGTAGGGCGCGGAAGATGTCTTTTAAGGTCAGCGTCTTGTCAGGTTGTGAAGCAAAATATTTCTCAAGAGCGGTAGCGAGCTGCTTCTTTGACATACGCTTGCCGCCTCGGCGCTCTTTCTTGGGCTTACCGGTGTTATGATTGTTCTTTCCCATATAGTTGATGAGTTACGAAGTTTATAATGTGCAAATTAACGAAAAACTTTTGAAGATTCACAATTTAATTACCATTATTTTGGAAAATTTCTCAATTATGTATTAACTTTGTAACCTGATTGATTATGAAAATATTAATAACAGGTGCCAGTGGCTTCATTGGCAGCTTCATCGTGGAGGAGGCTTTGCGCCGCGGTTTTGAAACGTGGGCGGGTGTGCGCGCTACGAGTTCGCGCAAGTATCTCCAAGATGAAAGGATACATTTTATCAACTTGGACTTCTCTTCTGAGGAGCGACTCTTTGAGGAGCTGCGTGGCCACGACTTCGACTATGTCGTCCATGCTGCCGGTGTGACCAAATGCCTGCACAAGGACGACTTCTTCCGTGTCAACTACGAGGGCACGAAAGCCTTTGTGCATGCGCTCTTGCGACTGAAGATGCCTATCAAGCGATTTGTCTATCTCAGCTCTCTGAGCATCTTCGGTGCTATCAAGGAGAAACAGCCCTATCAAGAGATTGATGAGAACGATACACCCCGTCCGAATACTGCTTACGGTAAGAGCAAGCTCATGGCAGAGCAGTTCCTCGACTCTATCGGCAATGACTTCAGCTATATCATCCTGCGCCCCACCGGCGTCTATGGTCCTCGCGAGAAAGACTATTATGTCATGGCTAAGAGCATAGCCGACCATGTGGACTTCTCCGTCGGCTTCCGTCGGCAGGACATCACCTTTGTCTATGTCAAGGACCTGGTGCAGGCTGTCTTCCTGGCCTTGGACCGTGGCATGTCCGGGCGGAAATATTTCCTCTCTGACGGTGACGTCTATCAGAGCTCGACCTTCAGTGACTATATCCACGAGGAGTTGGGGCGTCCCTGGTGGATAAGAATCAAGGCACCGGTATGGGTGTTGCGCCTCGTCACCCTCGTGGGTGAATATGTGGGGCGGCTGACGGGAAAGATGATCGTCCTCAATAACGACAAGTTTAATATCCTCAGACAGCGTAACTGGCGTTGCAACATAGAGCCGGCGTGCGACGAGTTGGGTTATCACCCTAACTTTAAGCTCCGTGAAGGCGTCAGAGAGACGATAGCGTGGTACAAGGAAAATGGATGGCTATGAATCTAAAGAAATACTTTGAGTTCGAGCAGAAGCCTAAGAAAGGCTTGGTGACCTTTGAGTGGGTGATTATGGCCTATGCCGCCATCACCCTCCTCATCATGCTTTTCTGCTACACCAAGCTTCAGAATCCCGAGGCCATGATATGGGGTCGGGTGAGAATCGTTGCTATCACCATTGGCTTATGGGCTGCCTACCGCTTTATCCCCTGCCGTGCCGTCATGTTTCTACGTGTCCTCGTGCAGATGCTACTCCTGGGCTGGTGGTATATGGATACTTACAACATCAACTCGCTGTTTCCCAACCTCGACCATATTGTGGCGTCGTGGGATGAGTATCTCTTCGGCTTCCAACCTGCTATGGTCTTTGCCACAAAGTTCTCACAGCCGGTGCTGTCGGAGTTCCTTGAGATCTCCTATGCCAGCTACTATCCCATCATCATCGTGGTCTGCGTCTATTATTTTCTGATGCGCTACCATGAGTTTGAGAAGTGTTGCTTTATTATTACAGGCGCCTTCTTCACCTACTATCTCATCTTCGACATCATTCCTGTCGCCGGCCCGATGTATTACTATCCGGCCATCGGTTACAGCAATGTGGCCAAGGGTGTGTTCCCAGCTATTGGCAATTACTTTACGTCGCACCTCGGGATGATGAAGCCTCCAGGGTGGACCGATGGTATCGGCTATCAGCTCATAACCAGCATCCATGGCAGCGAGCGGCCTACGGGTGCTTTCCCCAGCTCGCACATTGGAATCACCTTAGTCAGCCTTATCTTGGCTGCGAAGACCGGCAGCAAGAAGCTCGTATTCAGTCTCCTGCCTTTTGCCATCGGCATCTTCTTTGCCACGGTTTATATTCGTGCCCACTATGCCATCGATGCCGTCATGGGCTTGGTCTCAGGAGTCTTGTTCTATCTGCTGTGGGCTTCGGTGTCAAGGTGTATGGCCGGGAGCGAGAAACCTTCGAGAAAGAAATTATCCAAATAACAATAAAAGAAATACATGAAGAAATTATATATAGAAACTTATGGCTGCCAGATGAACGTTGCCGATTCTGAGGTTGTCGCTGCTGTCATGCAGATGGCAGGCTATGAGCCCACCGACAATGAGCAAGATGCTGACGCCATATTCCTCAATACTTGTTCTGTACGCGAGAATGCGGAGAACAAGATCTACCACCGTCTCGACCAGCTCTTTGCCTTGCAGAAAGCGCATGCCCATGAGCAGGGTGAGGCCGGCGGCCGGAAGGCCACGCCACGCCCCATCCTTGGTGTGTTAGGCTGTATGGCCGAGCGTGTGAAGAACGATCTCATCGAAAATCACCATGCCAATATTGTGTGTGGCCCCGACGCCTACATGAATCTTCCGGAGATGATGGCCGCCGCTGAGGTCGGTCAGCCTGCCGTCGATGTGGAGCTTTCTACCACAGAGACTTACCGTAATGTCATCCCCACACGTATTGGCGGCAATCAGGTCAGCGGCTTCGTGAGTATCATGCGTGGCTGCAACAACTTCTGCCACTACTGTATCGTGCCTTACACGCGTGGCCGCGAGCGTTCCCGCGACGTGGAGAGCATCTTGGCAGAGGTCCGCGACCTTCATGACAGAGGCTTCAAAGAGGTGACACTCCTTGGGCAGAATGTCAACAGCTATGGACTTCTGCCCAATGGCAAACGCCCGGAGAATGGCATTATCATCGAGGAAGAGGGTGGTCAGGAACTGCATGTCTGCTCCTTTGCCGAGTTGCTGCGTAAGGTGGCCAGAGCTGTGCCTGACATGCGTGTGCGCTTCACCACGAGTAATCCCGAGGATATGTCAGAAGATATTCTCCATGCCATTGCGGAAGAGCCTAACCTCTGCAATCATATCCATTTCCCCTTCCAGAGTGGCAGTACAAAAGTGCTGCGCGACATGAACCGTAAGTACACGCGTGAGGACTATCTGCGCAAGGTGGAGGCCATCCGCCGTATCATTCCTGACTGCGGTCTCTCTACCGATGTCTTTGTGGGTTACCATGATGAGACCGAGGCCGACTTCGAGGAGACGCTGTCGCTGATGCGTGAGGTGCGCTTCGACTCTGCATTTATGTTCAAATATTCTGAGCGCCCTGGCACCTATGCTGCCAAGCATCTCCCCGACAACGTCCCTGAGGAAGAGAAGATCCGCCGTCTGAACGAGCTGATAGCTTTGCAGACAGAGATTTCGGCTGAGCGCAACAAAGCGGATGAAGGCAAGGAGTTTGAGATTCTTGTAGAGCGTTTTGCCAAGCGTAGCCATGATCAGTTGATGGGTCGCACGCAGCAGAACAAGGCCGTCATCATCCCCAAGGGCAGATATCATATTGGTGACACGGTCCGCGTGAAGGTGACGGGCAGCACGGCAGCAACGCTGATAGCTACTCCCATGGACAGTGAACATACGGCTGGCACGACGTCACAGCCAGACTAAACACGAAGAAAGATGAAAGAGTTCCTGCAAGTATTAAAGCGCTTCCTGCCTCCGTATAAGAAGTACCTTGCGCTGTCGATAATCTTCAACATCCTCTCGGCGGTGCTGAACATCTTCTCCTTTGCTGCCCTCATCCCCATCCTGCAGATTCTCTTCCAGGTCGACGGTGGCATCAGGGCCAATGACTTGATGGCTTGGGACTGGGATAACGCCAAAGAGGTGTTGCAGAATAATATGTCATATTATGTGCAGCAGATGGTCATCTCCACCAGTGCTACGACCACACTGCTTGTCATAGGCCTTTTCTTGGCTTTCATGACCTTTCTCAAGACAACGGCCTACTTCCTCTCCTCGGCGGCTGTGATGCCTATCCGTACCGGTGTGGTGCGCGACATGCGCAACCAGTTATATCATAAGATAACGTCATTGTCGCTGTCATTCTTCAGCGACGAGCGCAAGGGTGACATCATCGCACGCATGAGTGGCGACGTGCAGGAGGTGGAGAACAGCATCATGTCGTCGCTCGACATGCTCTTCAAGAATCCTATCCTGATAGTGGCATACTTTGTCACGCTGCTCGTCATCTCCTGGCAGCTGACGCTGTTCACTATCGTCTTCGTGCCTGTCTTTGGCTGGTTTATGGGCTTTGTCGGCCGCAAGCTGAAGTCGAGAAGTATCTACGCCCAACAGCTGTGGAGTGATACCATGAGTCAGGTAGAGGAGACGTTAGGTGGACTTCGTATCATCAAGGCCTTCAATGCAGAGAAGAAGATGAACGCCCGCTTCGACAATATCAACTCTGCCTACCGCACGCAGCTGCTCCGAGTCACGATTCGTCAGCAGATGGCGCATCCCATGTCGGAGTTCTTAGGAACACTGATGATCATTGTCGTCTTGTGGTTTGGCGGTATCTTGGTATTGAACAAGGCGTTGCTCGACGGTCCCACATTTATATATTATCTCGTCATCCTCTACAGCATCATCAACCCCTTGAAGGACTTTTCCAGGGCCAGCTATAACATTCCGAAGGGCCTTGCCTCCATGGAGCGTATCGACAAGATTCTCAAGGCTGACATCGAAATCAAGGAGAAAGCAGACCCCATACACATCAAGGACTTTGAGCACCAGATAGAATTCCGTCATGTCTCGTTTGCCTACACTGACAACAAGACCGCGGAGCGTCACTATGTGCTGAAAGACATCAACCTTGTTATTCCCAAAGGAAAGACCGTGGCGCTGGTGGGGCAGAGTGGCAGTGGCAAGTCGACACTTGTCGACCTCATCCCGCGTTATTATGATGTACAGGAGGGAGAGGTGCTCATCGACGGCATCAATGTCAAGGATTTGGGTATTCATGACCTGCGTGCGCTCATAGGCAATGTCAACCAGGAGGCTATCCTCTTCAATGATACCATCAAGAACAACATCAAGTTTGGAAAGGACGACGCTACCGACGAGGAAGTCATCCGGGCCGCGAAGATAGCCAATGCCTATGAATTCATCATGGAGACGGAGAATGGCTTCGACACCAACATCGGCGACCGTGGCGGCCGTCTCTCCGGTGGACAGCGCCAGCGCATCAGTATCGCACGTGCCATTCTGAAGAATCCGCCGATTCTTATCCTTGATGAGGCTACGTCGGCTCTCGACACCGAGAGTGAGCGCTTGGTGCAGGATGCACTCTTCCGGCTGATGAAGACGCGTACCACCGTAGCTGTCGCCCATCGTCTCTCCACCATTAAGAACAGTGATGAGATATGTGTCATTCATGACGGACAGATTGTAGAGCGCGGTACGCATGATGAGCTGATGGCCATTGACGGCTATTACCGCAAGCTCCACGACATGCAACAGTAAACGACAGGGCCCATGCTACATGAGTCCTACAACGAATATCGATAATGACAAAGTTTGCATACTACTTCTTCTATACAGTGAGTCTGCTCCCCCTGCGGGTGCTCTATGGCCTCTCCGATGTCTTTGCCTTTGTCCTTTACTATATAATAAGGTATAGACGTGACATCGTGAGGCGGAACCTGTCAACCTCCTTCCCCGAAAAGTCTGTGAAAGAGGTGAAGTCCATAGAGAAGAAGTTCTACCGCTGGTTCTGCGACTATTTCTTCGAGGCCATCAAACTGCTGAGCATCAGTCGTCGCGAGCTCGACAAGCGATTGATTGTCGTCAACCCAGAGGTCCATGAGGCTTGGTTTCGCAAGGGACGGAACACTTCGGCTATGCTTGGACATTATTGCAACTGGGAGTGGCTTTCTCATGTTGGCAAAGACATGAATCCGGAGCGGCGTCAGTGTCTCATCTATGACCCGCTGCACAGCAAGGCCATGGATTATGTCTTCTACAAGCTCCGTGAGTTTCCGCCTACGGGTGTGCCTACGCCGAAGAAGGATATCCTGCGGCAGCTGATACGCTGGAAGCAGCAGGGCATCTATAGTCTCAGTGGCTATATCGCCGACCAGGCGCCTAAATGGACCAACATCCATCTGTGGCTGCCGTTTCTCAACCATCCCTATACTCCTGTCTTTACTGGTGCAGAGCGTATTGAGCGGAAGATGAACGATGTCGTTTACTTCCTTCGGATGACAAGACCTCGCCGAGGCTGTTACAAGGTGGAGTATATCCTTATCACCGACGATCCTAACAGCCTGCCGCAGGGTGAGATTACGCGCCGTTTCTTCACGATGTTGGAGCAGAGCGTCAGAGAGGCGCCTCAGTATTATCTCTGGACGCACAACCGTTGGAAGCGCACCAAGGAGGAGTTCGACCGCCGATACGAGATTGTCAACGGCAAGACCGTAGCGCGCAAAGAGCAGTAAACGATGATACGGGAGTTCTTTGACCTGATAGCACCACGTATGTGCTGCATCTGTGGCAGACGGTTGGATGCGTCTGAGCATATCATCTGTACAGTCTGTCTGGCCCATCTCCCGCTTACGGGTTTCCTTGACCATCCTTATGAGAACAACATGGCAAAGGTCTTCTGGGGCAGGGTGAAAGACTTTCAGAAGGCTTTTGCGCTGATGTATCATTTGTCGCATGCCGATTCTGCTAAGGCCGTTTATCAGTTGAAGTACGCTGGCTTCTTTGATATTGGCATTGAGATGGGCTATCTCATGGGTCGCATGATGTCTGAGAAGAACTTCTTTGCTGATATTGATGCGCTTCTCCCTGTTCCTTTGGCAAAGAAACGATTGAAAGAGCGTGGCTATAACCAAAGTGCGATGATAGCCTTGGGCATACACGATGCCACGGGGTTGCCAATATTAAAGAAGGTGGTACGCCGCAAGAGCTTTGAGGGAAGTCAGACAACGAAGAGCCGGTTGGACAGGGCCGAGAACGTCGATGCGGTCTTTGAGCTTGTCAAGCCATCGGCTGTCTGTGGACGTCATCTGCTTGTCATCGACGATGTGGTGACGACTGGTGCAACGATCTGCGCACTCGCCGCACAGTTGCAGCAAGCGGGCGGTGTACGCATCAGTGTGGCCTCTCTGAGCTATGCAGGGCAGTGGCATGCCGATGGAGACGGCGATTTTGAGGAAAACAATCCCGCTATCGAAAAATAAATCTTCATTTATTTGGTTTGTCGGGGAAAAAGGCTTACCTTTGCATTACTGATTGTCGTATGGTGTAATGGTAGCACAACAGGTTTTGGTTCTGTTTGTCGTGGTTCGAATCCGCGTACGACAACAATAAAGGCTGTGAGATTTCTCGCAGCCTTTATTGTTGTCGTACATGAAACAGATAGACTTAGTAAACAAATGTATTTTTTGGGCGATCGGACACAGGGGTTACTCACTTGCGATGGCGTAATGGATACTTTTACTAAGGTCTTTTGATCTTTTTCCTCATTCATTGATAGGTTCTCTTCTTCCAGTATACGTTTTGTAAGTGCTTTGCGCACCGCCTTGGTTTGAATAAGAGTCCAAATGCGTCTACGGTTTCCATTTCAGAGAAGTGACTGAAAAAGGTCGTACCATTTTGCCATTACGTTCTCAACAGAATAGCGGTCGAGATAGATACGGCCTTTCTGTGCCATCGCCTCTCGTAGATTTTTGTCTGTCATCAGCTGTTGGAGTCGTTTTATATAGTCATCAATATCACCCTCTTTGATGATAAAACCATCTTTTCCATCAGCTATCAATTCGTGCACTGGCGAGAACGTGTCAAAGGCCATCGGCACCACGTCATATTGTCGGCTCTCTAATAGAGTCAGGGGGAGTCCCTCGAAGAGCGATGTCATCATAAAGATAGCCGCACTACGATAGTATTTGATGGGCGCCTGTCTGCCTGTGAATTCAACAGCAGGAATATTGTTGTCTTTGGCATATTGCTGGTATTTGGCAACACAAGGGCTGTCTCCATCGCCGACAACAATCAGTCTCCAGGTGCTGTATCGCTTATCCTGCATGACTTGTTGCCAAATACGCAGTGCCAGTTTGATACGCTTTTGACGTTCATCAAGTCGTGTCACCATCAATACAATGTGCTCTTTATTGTCTAATAAGCCGTCGTCAGTAAAGGGCTTGAAAGGTAATGCATTAGGAATGGCGACGATCTTCGAACGATCATGAACTATTGCACAGCGCATAAAAGGTTGTATATAGCTCTCGGACAACAAGACAACTTTATCAGCTAAAGCATAAATATGTCTGTAATGCTTTCCTATATGTAACAGAGACTGCATTCTAAAAATAGGATATAACTTTAATTTTAATTGATATCTTACTTTAGACAGTCCTCTTTTATCTTTAATCTTTTGTAGTATATGCTCTTTTTTATATGCAAAACAGAGCGGATCGTTATGTATAGTGAAAATTAGGCGGCAATGTTCTACGGATTTAGCAGCGTGAAATATGTAGTTTATGTAATTGTCGAATGGATGCGATGTTTGAAACAAAATAAGATCAATTTTGTTCTGAATCAAGATGTCTCTTAGTTGGAAAATGATCCCTTCTTTTTTGTCTTGCAACAGATAATCTGCTGTCATTCCTTCAGTGTTTCCTTCCTTGTAAACAGAATATGCAGAAAAGCAGTTGATATGATAGAAATGTTGCAATTCTTTAGCCACAAGACAAGTTGTTCGCTCTATTCCACCAAATTCAAGAACAGGGCGATATGTGCTGTAAAATAAAACATTCATATACCGATGCATAGCTCTTACCATTTGGTTTATCTGCTCATGTTATGAGCACTCTTCCAATGCCGTCTTAACTATTTTGTACAGTATCTCTTCTTAGGTTCTTTTGGTAGCCTTTACTAACATGTGCTGTTAATTTCATCAATTTAGTGAATACAGACTTATGGTGGAGCAAAAGGTACTTTCTAAAAAGAGTTTTAATAGGAACGTTCGCTCTGCTAATATCTTTCTGCTGAGACAATAGCTCAGCGTATTTTTCCAATATCGGCTTTATTTCTTCGAAGGAGACAGAAGTGCGTGCCGTATCTCGGGCATTGCTTATTAGAAAGTTAACGTATTCCTTAATGAAGAAATCAAACTCTTTATTGAAGTATACCGTACTTTGGGCATACTTCCATCTTTCCATGAAGGCATTCAAATATGTTATTTTTGATTTTACTTCGTCTCGCTTGTGGATGAGGCTGTTCTTATGCTGTCTATAGTGGTAGAAAGCCTTACCGATAGTGACCATCTTGTGGATGTGGAATGACCATTTGCCTAAGGCAATGTAATCTTCGTAAAGATATTTATTAGGGAAGGGCTCTGTTATTAAAGTTCGTTTGAAGAGCATCGACCAAAGGCAAGATGCAATTCTGTTGGACATAATCAATTTCATGCTTTCCGTGGAATCATAGATATTAATGCCCTTATCGACTTTTTTTATGAGTCGAGTAGCATCTTCATATTCTTCCCAGTAGTTTGATACTACTATGTCTGCCTGATATTTAGTAATAACATTATATAGAGTCTCCAGCATTTGCTTGTCCATCCAGTCATCGCTGTCGGCAAAGTATATATAGTCACCTTTACTATTGTTTATCCCTGTATTGCGGGCTACTCCAGGGCCGCTGTTCTTCTGCTGGATAACTTTAATACGCTCATCTTTATTTGCATACTCTTTGCATATATCTAACGAGTTATCTGTACTGCTGTCATCGACAAGTACCATTTCCCAATCCTTGAAGGTCTGCGAAAGAATGGAATCTAACATATCCCTGAGATGTAATCCCGAATTGTACACGGGCATGATGATACTGATCATATATATACGTCTTTATTTGTTACAAAGGTATAAATAAAAGGAAATATATCAAAGAAAACGGCAATAATAATATTATGGGATTCATATATTTTGCATTATGTAGTTTAAGTAATTTTATTTTGTTTCTTGCACATTCCCGAGAAACTTCATAACTTTGCCAAAACAAAATAATTATTAGCCCTATGCCAACCTTGCATCTTGCCCTTAATATGGACGACAGGTATTTGCAGCATGCTGTTGTAATGTTGACTTCTGTATTTGTCAACAGTCCGGGTGCTCATTTTGTCGTTTATGTGCTTACAGATGGTCTTAGTGATGGTGTCAAAACGCAGCTGTCACATTTTATAGAGGAGGAGTATGGTAATGAGTGTCATATCTGCGAATTGTCTGAAGCTCAAGCCCATCTCTTTCCGGAATATGTCAATAGCCATATTTCATTAGCAGCCAATTACCGGCTTTTCCTTTCAGAGTTCCTGCCCGAAGATGTGCATAAGGTATTGTATTTGGATTGTGACTTGGTGGTGGAGAAATCTGTGGAATCGTTGTTCACTTTGAACATGGATGGCGCCCCAGTTGCCGCGGTGGAAGATATGTTCAGTGGTAAGTCAGAAGTCTATGAGCGGTTAGGCTATCCTTACGAAGAAGGTTATTTCAATTCGGGCGTGTTGCTGGTGAATCTTGACGCATGGCGTAGCAGGAAGTTATCGCTAAAGTTTGTTGAGTTTGCGCAATCCCACGACAACCTGGTGTTTTATGACCAGGATACGCTTAATGGCGTTCTTCATGGACAGTGGCTCGCCCTATCGCCGCGATGGAATGTGCAGGACGGCTTTTTGCGTCGTCATTGTTATGTTAGAGAAGAAAAGATGGAAATGGTACGGGCCGAAGCAGCTCATCCTGCCATCGTACACTTTACTGGACACCGCAAGCCATGGCTTTACGACCATCTCAGCCCTTACGCCAATCGGTATTACCATTATCTTGACATGACCCCATGGAAAGGCTGGCGTCCGGAGATCCCTGCGACTTATCGTCGCCGTCAAGCCTTGTACCAGGTGCTGTATGCCCTCCATCTTAAGCCGAAACGCTACGACGCACGTTATAAACCTTTCTAAGTGGAGGCTCTATCTTACTTCCCACTCCTTGATGCACCGTTTCTTTCTTGAGAAGTTGACGCCAATCTTAAAAAGCTTGCGGCTGTCGAGAGCAAAAGGCATAGCATAACCTTTGTCATCAATCTGCTTCAAAGCTGTCTCGGCCGACTGGTCATACTTGAATTCTATGATGTATATGTAATTTCGGGTCTGTATCACCATGTCTATTCTACCGTTTGAAAGCGTGCGTTCCACTTCTGTGTAGAATCCAAGCATCTTAGCGATAAGATAGAATGCATTCTGAAAGTATAGCTCTGCGTCTCCAACTATCTTGTAGTCAGTGTCTGAAAACATTACTTCCATGCGTCTCATGAAATCCTCTGGTTTGCCATTCTCCAAGTCCTTGATGAAGTTACCGATGAACATGGCGCTTCTGTTCTTCTCAACATTTGTATAGTACGGCAGGAGGTATCTTATGAATCCCTCCTCAACCTCCCTATTTGGGAAGCCGAGTGTGTAGGTCTTGAATTCCTTGTCATAGCTTTTGATGGTGAGGTACCCGCTCTGATAGATAAGTGGTAGTGGACTGACGTCTATCGACTCTATGCTGTTGAGCAAGTCACTGGTGACCTCTTCTTCTGTCATATCAGGGAGACAGAAGTTGTCTTCCTGCATCACATGGACGAGGAAAGAAGGTGTTCCCGTTTCAAACCAATAGCTGCCCATCTCACCTGTCGCGAAGCAGTTGAGGAGACTGAATGGATTGTAGATGTTGATGCCGTCCTGTCGGAATTTATAGCCGTCGTATTGCTCTTTTACCAACTTATGGGCTTCTACCGCGGTAATGTCATTGACTGCAGCGACATTCTCTAAGGCAGGTTTGAAATATTTTTCTATCTCCTCTTCTGTAATGCCGCATATCGTCTGATAGCGAGCATCCATGGAAATATCAGCAAGATGGTTGAGGTCGGAAAAGATACTCACTTTGCCAAACTTTGTTACTCCTGTCAGCAGCGCAAAGCGTATGCAGCGGTCGGTGGATTTCATGGCTCCATAGAAACTCTTCAGGATAGTGCGGTACCTTTCTTGTAGTATTTTGTTGCCGATAGCAGCAAGTAGCGGCTTGTCATATTCATCGACAAGGATGACAATCTGCTGGCCGAGCTTCTCGTAAGCGGCGTTGATGACATGCTCAAATCTTTGTCCAAACTCTCTCAATACAGGATCGCGCCCGTATTTCTCCTCTAAAGGTTTGAGGAAGGAGTCGAGCTTGGCATTTAGCGAATCGGTATCGTCATATTCGCCGACGTTAAGGTCCAGATGCCAGACTGGATATTCTGTCCACTCTTTCTCCAATTTCTCAATGGCGAGACCTTTGAAGAGCTCCTTCTTACCTCTAAAATATGCGTCAAGGGTAGACAGAAGCAGAGATTTGCCAAACCGTCGTGGGCGGCTTAGGAAATAATAATTGCCGTAGTAGGCAAGACTATATATTAGGTCAGTCTTGTCCACATATACGAAGTCGCCGAGTCGCAACTTCTCAAAACTCTGAATTCCTATCGGATATTTTGGTCCCATCATAGCAATAGCCATTCTTGTTGCAAACTTAAACAAAATCTATGAGAAATCGGTCGTCGCGACAGATTATTTTTGTCCTACGTAAAAAAGCCGTGGACGCTCTTGCGTCCACGGCTTCACTATAAAGTTTTTCTGTTGTCGAAGCAATTAGTCAGCAGAGAGGCTGAAACGCTTGAAGGCGACAACCTTCAGGCCCTTCTGCTGCTTGTCGAGCCACTGAGCAACGCTCAGCTTCTCGCCGTCGTCACCGAACTGGAACTCCTGGTCTACGAGGCAGTTGTCCTTGTAGAACTTAGCCATACGGCCCTTGGCGATATTCTGAATCATCTGCTCCTTAAGGTTGGCAGCAGCGGTCTCAGCGACCTCCTTGCGGATCTGCTGAGCCTTGTCAGCGTCCTCTTGAGTGAGCCAGCCCTTGGCAACGTTGGAAGCGATGTGGTCGTCGCTGTCAACGAGGTTGGGGTTGATGCCGGCCTTCTTCAGTGCACCGACGATCTGGCGCTCAATCTGCTCCTCCTTGGTCTTCTCGATAGCGATACGCAGCTCCTCGTCCTTGACAGACTGGGGAACACTGGCCTCGTCGAGAGCTACAGGCTTCATGGCAGCCACCTGCATGGCAACCTTGTAGCCAGCCTCCTCGTTAGCCTCAGAGAGCTGTACCATTGTGCCGAGTGTGTGCTTGCGCATGTGGTCGTAGACAGAGATGTTCTCGCCTTCAAGGACATTGTAGCCATCGAGCTCCATCTTCTCACCGACGACACCGGAGCGGCGTGTGACAGCCTCCTGGACAGTGATACCCTCAGCGAGCTTCAGCTCCTTGACCTCGTCAAGCGTCTGAGCCTTGGCGGCGATAGCGGCATCGAGAATCTCCTCAGTCAGGGCGATGTAGTCTGCACCATTGGCAACGAAGTCAGTCTCGCACTTCAGAGCGATCATAGCGGCAAAGCCGTTGACGTTCTTAACGAGTACGCAACCGTTGCTTGTGGTACGGTCGCTACGCTTGGCAGCGATGGCCAGACCGCGCTCGCGGACGAGCTCGACAGCCTTGTCGAGATCACCGTTGGCTTCTGTCAGGGCCTTCTTGCAGTCCTTCATGCCAGCACCGGTCATAGCACGAAGCTTCTTGATGTCTTCTATTGTAACAGCCATTGTGTTATTTCCTTTCTTAAAGATTTGAAAAAGGCCTAATAGGTGTTGGCCTATCAGGCCCGTATTTGATTGATTCTGTTATGCTTTACTCAGCGGCGGGAGCCTCTTCCTCAGCAGCGGGAGCAGCCTCTTTTGCAGGAGCCTCCTCAGCAGCCTCGTCACGGCGTGCACGGCGAGCGTGGCGGCGGCCCTCAGCGGCCTCATCCTGCTGCTCAGCAGCAGCCTTGTCGTCAGCCTTCTCAGCCTTGTGCTCCTCCAGACCCTCAGCGATAGCAGCGCAGCAAGCGTCGAGGATAACCTCTACGCTGTCCTTAGCGTCGTCGTTGGCAGGAATGACATAGTCAACGTTGCGGGGATCAGAGTTGGTATCCACGATACCGAACACAGGGATACCTAAGCGGTTAGCCTCCTTGACGGCGATGTGCTCCTTCATCACGTCAACGATGAAGAGTGCAGACGGCAGACGGGTCAGTTCGGCGATAGAGCCGAGGTTCTTCTCCAACTTAGCGCGCTGGCGGTTGATCTGCAGCAGCTCACGCTTAGAGAGGTTAGAGAATGTGCCGTCGTTCATCATCTTGTCGATGTTGGCCATCTTCTTCACAGCCTTGCGGATAGTGGGGAAGTTGGTGAGCATACCGCCCGGCCAGCGCTCGATGACGTAAGGCATGTTGACGGAAGCAGCCTTCTCGGCAACGATATCCTTAGCCTGCTTCTTAGTAGCCACGAAGAGAATCTTGCGGCCGCTCTTGGCGATAGCCTTCAGAGCCTCGGCAGCCTCGTCAATCTTGGCGACGGTCTTGTTGAGGTCGATGATATGAATGCCGTTACGCTCCATGAAGATGTAGGGGCGCATAGCTGGGTTCCACTTACGCTTCAGATGGCCGAAATGGCAACCTGCCTGAAGCAGCTGGTCAAATGATGTTCTTGACATTTTCTTTTCTTGATTAAATTGTTTACTTTCCTTTTAATTCTTGTTAGAACCAGCAGGCGGGTAGCCAAAAGGATCCCGCCCGTTTGGATGCTAAACGAAATTTTATCGCTTACTGAACTGGAAGCGACGACGAGCCTTGGGCTGACCTGGCTTCTTACGCTCTACAGCACGGCTGTCGCGTGTGAGGAATCCATGGTCCTTGAGGTTCTTCTTGTCCTCGGCGTTGATCTTAACCAGTGCACGGGCAATAGCGAGGCGGAGCGCCTGGCTCTGGCCTGTATAACCGCCACCGTCAAGGTTGGCCTTGATATCGTATTTCTCAGTGGCATCGAGGAGCTGCAGCGGCTGGCGCACGACGTAGCGCAGGATGGCTGAGGGGAAATACTTCTCTATATCTTCTTTGTTGATTGTGATCTTACCGGTGCCCTCTGTGAGGTAAACGCGGGCTACGGCGCTCTTGCGGCGGCCGATTGCGTTGATAACTTCCATCTCTGTTATGCTTTATTTGTACTGGTTAATGTCGATGTTCTTTGGCTTCTGTGCTGCCTTGTCATGCTCTGCACCCTCGAAGATGTAGACGTTGTCCATGAGTGAACGGCCAAGGGGACCCTTGGGGAGCATGCCCTTGATGGCATGGCGCAGCATCTTGTCGATACCGTTCTTGCGGGTGCGCAGGTCGGCAGGTGTGTTGAAACGCTGACCGCCTGGATAACCAGTATAGCGTGTGTAGATCTTGTCAGTCTCCTTCTTGCCGGAGAACTTGACCTTGGCTGCGTTGATGATGATGACGTTGTCACCGCAGTCGGCATTCGGTGTGAAGCAGGGCTTGTACTTGCCACGGAGCAACTTAGCGACCTTAGAGCACAGACGGCCCACAATCTGGTCGGTGGCATCCACGACGACCCACTCCTTCTTTGCTGCTTCCTTGTTGACGGAAACAGTCTTGTAACTTAAAGTGTCCATTGTTAAATGTTATAGTTATAAATGTTTTGCGGATGAACAGGGGCCTCGCGGTGCCTCCAGTCTAATAGAGACCATCTGGCTTTAACCCTGAGCGACGGGCATTTTACGGCCTGTCAAAATCCGGAGTGCAAAGTTACACATATTTTCTTCTTTCTCACTTATCACTGGCCTTCTGATTGATGATATTTACGCATTTTTAACAGCTGTAATCTTTTTTGGCAAAGATTGTGGCCGTTTTTTTGCGCACATAATAAATAATGTGTATATTTGCGGCGTTAATAACGCTTATAGAGAGAAAGCTTATGAGACTTGCATTTTTGATTTCAGCGCAGAGAGACGCGCACCATCTCCGTGACTTGGTAGAGAGTCTTCCCAAGGACGCGGAATACTATATCCATATAGACCGCCGGCGTGATGTTCAGCATTTCCGCAAGCTGGTCGACGCCGCCAATGTCCACTTCATCAGCCATCGGGTGGCAGTCATTGCCAACAGCCTGAACGAGGTCGAGGTGCAGGTGGCGCTTCTCCGTGCCGCTTTGGAGGGTGGTGCCTACGACCGCCTTGTCAAGATCGACGGTATGGACTATCCGGTGTGGAGCAACAACCGGCTGACAAGCTTCTTTGCTGAGGCTGGCGACAGCCAGCAACTCCAAGGCCTCGCCCTCCCCGGCCAGGGCCGTGCGGCTTATAAATACACCGACTTCCAGTTGCTCGCCGACCACCACTGGCGGGGCGGGTCGTTCAAGAACAGCGTGCGCACATTGGCCCGTAATGTGCTGGCTCAAGGACACGTCCATAAGACCCTGCGCATCCACTGCCCCGAGAAGACCTATACACTCTTTGTCGGTGGCACCACGTGGGCCATCACACCGCAGTTGGCACAGAAGATTGTCGACGAGTGGGATCAGAACAAACACCTGCGCACCTACTTCAGTACCAGCTATCGGCCGGTGGAGACTTTTGTCCCCACAGTGGCGTTCAACTCTGACTTTGCTTCCCAGTGTGAGCTTGTTAAAGGCAGTTTTGAGGGCGTCGAGGCCTTGCAGGCGCTGACCTATGGCAAGGGTAAGACGGCAAAGATTCTCACCGAGGATGATTTCGAGGCCGTCAAGGAGAGTGATAGGATGTTCTGCCGTCAGGTCGTCTCCGACTACAGTGATGGACTGAAGAGCCTGATTGACGCCGGGCGCCGAGAGGCTGATGCTTAAGCAACGCGTGTGATGAAAGGCTTTGCAGAGACTGTCCTTGGCGTCCTCGTCATGATTCTCGCTGTCGTCGCTGTCTACGAGTTCACCCTCATCCGTTCCCTGAAGGAGCAGGTCAAGGCCAAGGACCTTGTCATCGACGCAGCGACCCTTCGCAACCGAAATCTTCAGGAAGAGATGATAGAGAAGGACAAGACCATCAAGTTGCTGGCCTCGCCCGATACATTAATGATTCGCTAATCTTTCGGCGCAATGGATATTTCCTGTGGCACGGATAGGCACATCGGAGCAACCTTTTTTGGGGAGTAGAGAGCTCATGAACACGAACCTTTTACAAAAACAAGCAAAACACTTGCTGTGATGCAAGGGCTGCGCCCTTTGT
>ERZ773245.603-NODE-603-length-36573-cov-3.992113_pt1 | contig 36573 bp, 30 predicted proteins | sample MGYA00580988_ERZ773245 | MGnify/ENA primary metagenome ERZ773245 (study PRJEB29015, sample SAMEA2737792) | human gut metagenome | biome: human gut; feature: human-associated habitat; material: faeces | place: China | collected 2012 ... | reverse complement strand
CTTGTGCTCTTCCGGCGTCCTTTCACGGCCCATGTTGCAACGCTCCAGCCCAGGGTGCCAGTTTATCTAAGTTCCAAAGTGGGCAAACGACACTAAACCAATCTATCTCTCTAATAATCCCTATGGTAGACATTCTAATTCTAGAGATTTAAGTTTGTGTTTTTATCTTTCGATCAGTTGTATGGTTTACAGTCATCCAGCCGCTCGCACTCGGATTCCTACCGTTCGTTCGTAACTGGTCAAACCGGAAAACGTAAGGTTCAGCGTGGATATAGGCCCTCGAAAAGCACAGATATCACCAGCCATCACATACGCCCCTGGCTCCACCACATGTGAACTGCCTCCCATTTCTTGGACATGGAAATAGAAGTCCGAGAGATGGGAGGCTTTCCATGTCCATCGGCCTGCGATGCAGGCACGACCGATCGGTCAGGGAGCTGGCCGCCGGGATGTTCGGCGAGGGCCGGGGGTACAAGTCCGTCGCCAGGAGTCTGGGCATCCCTGCCGAAGCCGTGCGAAAATGGCAGCAGACGTACCGCGCGACCGGGAGGGACGGCCTGCTGAAAATGGGCGAGAAGCACTCGAGATACGACTTCGAGACCAAGGTCGCCGCAGCCAGGGCCGTGGTCGACGACGGGATGGCCAAGCCCGAGGCGATGGAGCGCTTCGGCATCGCGAGCGCGACGCCGCTGAAGCAGTGGTGCAGGCTGTACCGCGGGGGCGGGGCCGAGGCCCTGAGGCCCAAGCCGAAGGGCAGGCCGAGGGGGTCCGGCGCGAAGGCCGCGCCGATGACCCGCGAGCAGGAGCTCGAGCGCGAGGTCAGGCGGCTCGAGGCGCAGGTGGCGTACCTAAAAAAATCGATAGCCCTGAAGGCGGAGCTGCGCTCCCGAACCGGGAGAAGGCCCTAGCGGTCGCCGAGCTTTCAGGGCAGGGACACGGCCTCGCCGACCTCCTCGAGGCCGCCGGCCTCTCCAGGTCGAGCTACTACTACGCGCTGTCCCATCCCAAGACGCCGACCAGGCCGGAGCTGCGCGCCAGGGTGGCGGAGGTCTTCGGCAGGCTCCCGAACGGCGTCGGCCACAGGCAGGTGGCGATGGAGCTGCGCGCCGTCGACGGCGCGCGGATAGCGGACAAGACGGTGCTCAGGATGATGAACGAGATGGGCCTCAGGTGCGGCATCCGCCGGGAGACCGACCACCACAGGTACAGCTCCTACAGGGGGAAGGTCGGCGAGACCTTCGAGAACGTGCTTGGCCGCGACTTCGCCGCCGACGGCCCCTGGCAGAAGATGGGCACCGACGTCACCGAGTTCAAGTGCGGGTTCGGCAAGGCCTACCTCGCGCCCGTGTACGACTTCGGCAGCAAGGAGATCGTGGCGTGGTCGGTCTCGGAGCACCCGGACCTCGCCCAGCAGGAGGAGATGCTCGCCATGCTCATGGCGGCGAAGCCGGAGGGCGCGAACCCCGTCCTGCACTCCGACATGGGCTGGCAGTACCAGCACGCGTCCTACGTCGCGAAGCTCAGGGAGAACGGCTTCGTGCAGAGCATGTCGCGCAAGGGCAACTGCATCGACAACGCCGCGACCGAGCAGGTGTTCGGCCACCTCAAGGACGAGTTCCACGCCGGACGCGAGTTCGCCTCATACGAACAGTTCAAGAACGAACTGGACGCGTACATCATCCACTGGAACACCAAACGCCGCCAGATACGACTGGAGGGACACACCCCGGAGGAATTCCGGAACATGTCCCTCACAGCCTAATCAGGTACCCTTAATAAACCACGTCCAACAATCGGGGCGCAGTTCACTGAATTCAGCCAGAGACCTTTCTATCCATAAATGAGGCCAAGGAAGCCTCGGCAGTTGGGCCCAACGGGGCGAAAGTCTGTGGCACCGCCTAGAAGATTGCTCCGAAGTTGACGCGGCCTTTCTGCTAGAACACAGCATACCAGCATCCATCGAACCTTACCCGTACACTGAATAGACCAAACCAAGGGGCTATTGACGTGGCATCCTGGCGCGGTGTCATTGCGCCAGTCGGTGTAATGACCATCCATAAATCAACAAGGAGGTTCTCATGGGAGGCAACGACCATGACAACCGTCCGAGATCTGACCGGCAATCCGGGAAGGCCTGATGACGGGCCTGTTGATCGCTCTGGCCAACCAAGTTGGACAGGGATGGTCGACGGCCATCATCATCGCCACACTGGTGTTGCTTGGTCTGAGTCTCAGACGAGGCCGCTGACTTGTCAGCGGAACAGCCGGAATCTTTTACGGGTTCCGGCCCCTCGTCTTCAATCAGGGCACCGTTTCAAGGCAGAAGAATCAGGCGGCCTTCTTGCGACCGCGGCGCTTCATGGTGCCGGCGGTGGCATTGGCCGCATCGAAGATCACGGTCTTGCTTTCGGGGTAGGCGGTACCGTTGACGGACTGGTAGGCGATTTCGCCTTCCGGAGCCTCGGGTAGAGTGAAGTATGCCTTCACTGCTTCAATGAGCGTGGCTTCCTTGACGCTTACCGAAGCAGCCTGCTTGCCTTCGGGCTTGCTGAACTTAATGGCGTTGTCGGCCTTGGCGGTGGTCGGGGTCACGGCGATCTGCCTGGTCTTGTCGTTAATCAGCACCTTGACGTACGCTGGGAATCCGAGCACTTCAGCGGTGGCTTTGTTGAAACGAATGGCGGAATCGGTGACGGTCAGAACGGTCTTGCCTACCGGCTTGACCAGCTGAACCTCTTCGAATCCCTGAAGCAATGAAGCCATAATTGCTCTCCTTATTGCATTGGTCACGTGTTTTTTATTTACGTCACTAATTGTAATCAGCTAATTTCGCATTATACAAATCATATGCATGCATGATTGTATAATTGAAGAACATTTGACCTACGTATTGCGCTCCTCGAATAGCACTGATTTAACCAATACCAAGAAAAGCGGAAACAAGAACCCGCAATATCAGCCGTATTGAATATAGCAATATGCAATTTCAACATCGCAATAACTGACGGCCTTTTTTGCTGGCTCTATTCGTCGATATTGCATTCAGGCCACAGCACCGAGCATAATATCGACGCCGTGCTTGATCTCCGCATACACGCGTTCAAACACCTCGCGTGATTGACGATGAGGGTCTTCGGTTTCGAGTGCCGTAGGCAAAAACGGCCGCAGCATAGGTACGCAATCCATGATTTCGATGAGCCTGTCTGCGGCGGTATCGCCGGCAATCGGACCCTCAGCATGCATATGTTTGCAAGCGTTCACGAAGTCATTGAACAGAAATACTTTGCGAATAGCCAGTGGATTCTGCTCAAGCAAATCGGAAATTTGCTCACGCTCAAAACACAGAATCAGGTCGGCTTGCCGGCTGATATCGGTGGTGAGAGGGGTGGAAGAATGGGAATTCGCATCGATGCCGTCGTTCTTCAGCAAATCGATAACCATCGGATCAGCGGGATGCGGGGGATAGTGCAGAGTACCCGCGCTGCGCACGGTGATATTGCCGCTCTGCAAGTCAATTCCTCGGTCGGCAAGCTTGGCTCGGGTGTAGTATTCGGCCATCACGGAACGGCATTGATTGCCGGTGCATACATACATGATTTGCATAACAACGTCCCTTCTCAAGTGTTGTGAGCATTCCCTCATATATTCCAGTGAGCATTCTTCGCGAATATGCGTGCGTTATGTACCGTAGCAATAACATGAAAAAACCGGGAATCATCGACTCCCGGTTCAGTGGTATTCGCGAACTATGCTTCAGCGTCTACCGTTTATTATGTCAGTCACGTCAGCGACGAGTGGTGCTCTTGCGGACGGCGAACAGGGCGATGCCCGCGGCGGCAAGCAGCACAACGGCCACACCGTACGGTGCGATGGCCGCACCGGTGTTGGCGGTGGTAGCAGTCGTGGTACCGGACTGGTCACCGGTTCCGGTTGCCGGAACCTGAATGGTGGCGGTCTTGGTACCGGATACAGCGCCAACAGCCTTGACCGCGATGGTCTTGCCAGCCTGGCTGGCCTTGAACGTGTACAGCAAAGTCAAGGAACCATCTGCCTTGGCAGTGAACGTCTTGGATACTTCAGCGATCTGCTGGACGTCGGCGACGATGGCATCATCGTAGTACACGGTGACGGATTCATTCGGTTGGAATGTGCCTGCAGGGAACGTCACGGTAGCGGTGGTGCCGCTGTAAGTAACCGTTGCACCGTAATCATCAGCCATGGCGGTATTCGTTGCGAAACCAAAGCCCAGAACTGCGGCGATAACGGCCAGCACGGCCATAATCTTCTTCTTCATAACTTCGAACCTCCACAATGGAACCGGTTACTACCGATAAAAAATCGGTTCTTATCAATAGAAAATCGGTTTTTTTTTCAATTACAGCCCCCAACCATACACCCCCCTTTGCCGGTATATAAGGGGTAATTATGTTAACGGATAAGGGGGGTGTGACAACGTGGTCACATCATGTGACAACGTTCGAACATATTGTCGCCGCATTACCGTTGCGGCGGGGTCTCCTGACGTTCTGAAAACGTTGCTATTCCAACGATTGCGGTGATTGGCGATACGTGCATGGTAAACAACAGGGAAATTTTTTTCTGCGACACGCCGACGGGCTACTCGGATTCTGATTCGTACTCGTCGTCAAAACTGAACAGGTCCTCTACGGTGGTGCCGAACACCCGCGCCAAATCCATGGCCAGACGCAATGATGGGCAGTATTGCCCCTGTTCCAGCCTTCCTATGGTCTCACGTCGCACGTTGACCAGATCGGCGAGGTCGGATTGCTTCATACCGCGTTGGAGTCGGTGAAGTTTCAGACTAGTCTTCATCGTCGCCCCCGGTGCCGGTATCGTGTTCCAACCATAGATATCGAATATCGGAAATGGCCAAGGCGCACATGGCCAATGCGGGCAGTAGCATTGGCGGAATAATGTGAACTATCGAGCGGTCAATCAAATTCAGTGTGGTGTAGATGAAACCGACAATTACCAGAATGCCCACCAAACTGACCAGCGCGAATTGCATGGCCGCGCTTTGATGCATATCGGAAAGCTCGTCGCGTCGCGGGTTCTGCCGTCGGAATACAGTCATGCCCCATACTTCGCCGCCGATCCACAACAGCGCCGCGATCGCTGCCACGATTACTCCGAGCAGGTTATTGCCAATAAGAGCCATCAGCATGCAGGCAATGGCACCTATGGATTCAAGGATGGCACGAAAGCAAATATACCGATTAAAGGTCATGGCCGTCTCCGTGAATTATGCGAGCGATATTGAATTGCATACGCAATTATAAAGTCAGGGGGGGTAACCCCTTGTGTGGTGGTTAGGCCAACCGGCGGAGGCTCTTTGCGTAGACCGAGAATAATCGCAATCAGTAATTGTTATGGGCGATCCAGTAGTTGTACGCTGCGACGATGCCGCCGTAGCGCTGCTCGCAGTAGCTGATGAACCACTTGAACTGGGTCTTGTAGTTGGTCTGCCAGTCCGCGCCGAAGGAAGCCATCTTGCTACCGGGGTAGGCCTGACCCAAGCCATAAGCACCAGACGTGGGGTTGGTGGCGGTGGGGCTCCAACCGGACTCGTGGTTGATGATGTAGTTCGCAGCGGTGAAGTCCGCTTCGCTATACCCGTTGTCTAACAGATACTGATGCGCCCAGGACTGAACTTCTCCAGCCGGAACAGTGGTGCCGAGATCGGCCGACGATGATGACGACGTCGACGGCGACTCGGTGGAACCAGTGCCCACCAGGATCACCTTATCCACCGGGGCCTTCTTGACCCATGAGGCGAATACGTTGGAAGAGACGACCTTGTCGCCGGCTCGCTTGACCAGCGAGGTGGTCTCCATAATGCCCTTCTGGCCCTCGGTCTCGACCTTTTCCTGACCCTTGGGCAGGCTGCTGGTCTCCTTGCGCACTTCATTGAAGGCGATCTCGGTATCGTTGGTCTCCACATCGGCATCCGCGCGATTAATGGTGACCACGGTGGCCTCGGTGACCTTGGATTTCAGCGAGGGCGATACGGCATCATCCGGGTCAAGCGTGATATCACCCGTCTCCAGCACGTCCTTGACGGTGGTCATGTTGGCTTTTTCGCCAAGTACTACGCGCGAATCGCCATTAATCTTCACCGTAACGAACATGGTGTTCTTGTCGGCGCTGTTGATTGCGCCACGAGTGGCAGAACGGGATGCGGCCGAATCGGTAGCCGAGAACGAAGTGATGATGGAAATCGGCTTCACATCATCAGCATGGTAGAAACTGCGCGACACCAATCCCGCCGCGCCGAGCAGACCTGCCGCGGCCACCACAGCCGCGATCTTCATCCACTGGCGCTTGTTCAACGGCCTGAGCATACGGGTCGGCTTGGCATGTCTCGTCATTGCGCTCCTTGATTGGATTTCACACTGCCCACCATGATAGGCGGCGCAGTGGATGAAGGAAAATCAGGCTCAGGCCTGCTGGTCGGCACCGGACTGGGCGGCCTTGGCGGCGGCGAGGTCGAGTGCCTTGGCCTGGGCGATCAGATCGTCGAGATCGGCGGCCTGCAGCGCGCCGGCCTGCTGGAAGATGACCTCGCCCTGCTTGACGATCATCAGCGTGGGCACCGCCTGGATGCCGGCGGCCTGGGCCAGATCCTGGTTGGCGTCGATGTCCACCTTGGCGAATGTGATGTCCGCGTTGTCCGGCTCGTTGGAGGCCGCCTCGAAGATCGGGCCGAACGCGCGGCACGGGCCGCACCATGTGGCCCAGAAGTCGACGAACACGATCTCGTTGTCGGTGATGGTCTTCTCGAAATCGGCAGAGGTGATAGCGGTGGTTGCCATGATGTTCCCTTCTTCTGTGTTTTCCTTGGCGTCGCCGTACGGCCCTCGTGCGTGGCCGCCGGGCGATTGCCTTATTCATGCAATACGTCTTGGCGCTTGGAGCCGTGCGGTTCGTGGCCGTCGGCTCCCTGCTGGCTACCAGCTTCCCAGCACCACCCAACATTTGTGTCGTATTTTCCGCCGCCGGCCAAACGTTTCCCAAGATTTCGCTGGAAGGTGACGCGCGGCGCGCTGTGACGCGCAATAATGGGATGCATGCCAGTCATGAATGATGAAGTGCCCGACGAGGGCGATTATGATGCCGGCCGTGGCCGCGGCGAATTCGACAACATCACGCCCGAGGACTTCATCCACGGGGGCGGTTCCGGTCACGGCAACCCGCCGGGCTGGCTGGGACCGGCCGACATCAACCGGGCGCGTCATCAGATGCCCATCGCGTATGTGGAGATCGTGCCCGTGCGCACCGATGAGATGGGCCGCATCTCCCAGGTGGGCTCGCTGCTGCGCGTATCCGAGGACGGGTCGATCGAACGCACGCTGATCACCGGCCGTGTGCTGTACCACGAGACGTTGCGCGAGGCCATCGCCCGCAATGTGGCCAAGGATTTGGGCGATATCGCCTTGCCGCTGCTGCCGGTCGGGCTCCAGCCGTTCACCGTGGCCGAATTCTTCCCCACGCCGGGACTAAGCGAATACTACGATCCGCGCCAGCACGCCATCGCACTGTGCTACGTGGTGCCTATCGCCGGCGACTGCAAGCCGCAGGATGAGACGCTGGATGTGGAATGGGTGGATCCCAAGAGCGACGTAATGGACACGTTCGTGGCGCAGATGGTCAACGGTCATGGTCGCATCGTGCGGCAGGCGTTGGCCTGGGCCGGAATCTGACAGTTGTTTTGCTTCCCGCTGGTGGGACGTGAATGTGAAGGAGTAATTCATGGCAATCGAATTGGCCAATCATATCTATCGCGATGGCGAAGGCGTGCCGGTGGTGCTGATGAACGCCTACCCGGTGGACCACCGCATGTGGGACGTGTGCGCGAAGGCGCTCGCCGACTTCGCCGACCTGAACGATGTGCCGGACTTCCCGATTTGGGCGCCGGATATGGCCGGCTCCGGCGCATCCCCGGTGCCGAGCGATGCCGATTCTGGCCCCCGCATGGCGAACGGCGCGTACAGCGAGGCGTTGGATCGCCTGGCCGGAGCCTACGTGGACCTGATCAAGGCCGCCGGCTATGAGCAGGCGATTTGGGTCGGACTGTCGATGGGCGGCTACGTGGCGATGGACATCCAGCGCCTGTACCCCGAAACGGTGGCCGGACTGGCCTTGTGTGACACGATGGCCGCGTCCGACGGCGTGGGCGGAGAGAACCGACTGAAGATGGCGGACGCCGCCGAACAGACGAACTCGGTCGAACCGGTGATGCACTTCGCGCAACCGGCCGATGGCGATTCCACCGTCAAGAAGACTCCTGAATTCATCGCGACCATGACCGGCTGGATCAACGAACAGAACCCGGCTGGTCTGGCCTGGCGTCAGCGCATGACCTACGGACGTCCTGAACTGGGGGCGGTGCCGGAAACGATCAGCGCACCGAGCCTGGTGGTGTCCGGCGAACTGGACCCCTCCAGCAATCCGAGTGTGATGCGTCCGCTCGCCGAGCGAATCGCCGGCGCTGAATTCATCGATATTCCGGACTGCGGCCATTTCAGTGCCGTCGAACATCCGGATACCGTGGCGCGAGCACTGCTCTCGCTCGTCAGGCGCGTGCAGAACGCGCAGAAGAACGCATAGGAGACTTCGATGACCGCTGACATTCATTTCTCGCCTCTGGCACTGACCCATGCGCTGCCGTTCCTGCCGCTCGCGCAAGGTGACATCGACTATCAGGTGGACCGGCGCGGTGAACCCGGTCTGATCGACGAGCTGTTGGCCGAGCCGACCACCAAAGTCGTGCTTACGCGCGGCGGACTTGTCGCCGTACCGCGCGGCCAAGGCGAGCTTGTGGACTATGGGAACGTGAAAATGCGGCTCGCCACGTTGCCGGGCGCCTATGTGTCCGCCGAACTGGCACGCTACCCCGAAGCGGTCGCCATGTTCCTTGGCTCCTATGTCGGGGCGCGCGGCGAATCCGTGGTCGCCGTGGATATCACGCGCGTGCCGGAAGCCGGCGTTCCCGGTGTTGGCGGGATTGCCGGTGTTGGCGGTGCCGTCGGCGGCGTGCTCGGCACCCAGGATTCCGGCACTGTGGACGGCGCGCTGGGCAAGAACGGCATCAGCGGAGGTGCTGCCGCCGGAATACGGCAGCCGGGAAACGCCAAGGGTAATGGCGGCGTAGCCGCAGCCAAAATCTCCGGGCCGCTCGGTGTACCGGATTCGGCAGGGCAAGGTGCGGACGATGCCTTCGATGATTCGGTCGGCGCGCCCGTACAGCCCTTGGCCCCGAAGCCCACGCTGCTGCAACAGGCCGTGACCCGGTTCGACTGGGTGGACCTGCGCGGATTTGCCCCTCACGCCAACGCGCGCGAGGCTGGGCAAGCCACCAGTGCCATCACCTTAAGCATCTGGCACAGCCGCCAGCGGTTCTGCCCCACCTGTGGCGCGGCGGTCCGGCCGGCGCTCGCCGGATGGGCGCAGCGATGCACCAACGAGGCGGACGGCAACCGTGTGCTGTTCCCACGCGTGGAGCCGGCGGTCATTACCGCCATCGTGGACGGGCACGATCGTCTGCTGCTGCAACACAACGCGGCATGGAAGGATTCGAGGCTGTATTCGGTGTCCGCCGGATTTGTGGAGGCGGGGGAGAACCTTGAACACGCCTGCCGCCGCGAGGCCATGGAAGAGACCGGCATCAAGCTTGGCGAGGTGCGGTACCTGGGTTCGCAGCCGTGGCCGTTCCCGGCTTCGCTGATGATGGCGTTCAAGGCACATGCGATCGCCACCGACGTGCGTGTGGATGGCGAGGAGACCATGACCGCGCGATGGGTCACACGCGACGAATACACGGCCGAGCTCATCGCCGGCCGTATGGTGGCGCCGGGCCGCGCCACCATCGCCCGCTACATGATTGAGGAATGGCTCGGTCGCGAGCTGTGACGGACCGCGAAGATAGGTTAGGCTTATGACTATGAGTGATGACAACGAAAACGAACAGCCGCTGAATCTCGACATTCCCGACCACCTCGAATACTCCGAGGAGCATGCTTGGGTGGACCGTTCGGTCGACCCCGCAATCATCGGCATAACCGAATACGCCGCCGACCAGCTTGGCGAACTTGTGTTCGTGGATTTGCCTGAGCCTGGCGCCCGTGTGGAGGCCGGCGACGAGATCGTGGAGCTTGAATCCTCCAAGGCCGTCCAGCCGTTGATCAGCCCCGTGGCGGGTACGGTCAAGTATGTGAACCGTGACGTGGCGGACGACCCGTCCGTGGTCAACGGCGATCCGTACGGCGAAGGCTGGCTGCTGAAGGTTGAGCTTGACGACGATGAGCCGGAGCTGCTGAGCGCCGACGAATACGCGAAGGTCGTGCGGTAGTTCCTTTTGAGCTCCCCTCTCTGAGGGGAGCCAAGAAAATGAGGCGTATGGCCTATATTGGTGTCTATGAGAAGCCCACGCGAGGATTTTGAGGCGGCAGGCAAGCGACTGCCTTGGGCTGCTGCTGCTTGCAATGCAGCGCTGTCCGCCACCGCGCCAGTCTCTGACGTCAAGGCATCCGCCAATGGCGTCGACAATGCCAGCAATGCTGAGCATTCCGATGACATGCCCACCGTGCCGATTCCCGCACGCAAGGCTGCCACGACGTTCGACACCCCCTCCAAGCGTGAGCGCATCGAAGTCAAGCCGCCGATCACCCGATTCATACGTCGTGCCGTCACCCGCGTGTTCGGTGTATGGTCACGCATCTCCACTCAGGTGGTGCGCCAATGGGACTGGTATCCGCGAGTGGAACCCTATGTGGGTTATGGTACAGGCGATTACTCGCGTCTGATCTGCCGCACGGTATACGCCCCCAGGCACGCGCAATCCGGCGAACTGATCCGCGGCATCCGCGGCATGCTTGCCATACCCGCGCCGCGCACCCACGTGCAGGCCAGCATTGATGGCATGCCGCTCAACACCGTGCAGATCGGCGTCTCCGAGGTCTATGACAAGGTGGACCGCACGCGCGATCTCGGCAGCGAATACGCCATCTCCGATTCCGCCGGATATCTCGACCTCGTGGCCGAGCATCGTCTGGTGCCCGGCATCCATCGCGTCTCCTACAGCGTGGCCAACCGCAAACCCGTGAGCGCCAACCTGTACACCATCCCCGCCAGTGCCAAAGTCGGCATCATCTCCGATGTGGACGACACCATCATGATCACGCAGGCCCCGGTGCCATGGAAGGCCGCGTACAACCTGCTGTTCCTCGACCCCAAGAAGAAAGCCTCCGTGCCGGGCATGAGCGTGCTGTTCACCCGCATCGCCGACTTGTTCCCCGGCGCACCGTTCTTCTATCTTTCGACATCGCCCTGGAATGTGGAGAGTTCGATTCGCAACTTCATCACTGACCATGGTTTTCCCGAAGGCCCGCTGCTGCTGCGCGACCTCGACCCGAGGCCCAAGACCTTCGTACCCACCGGCCCCCAGCACAAACTTGAGTTTGCCGAACAACTTATGGCCGACTTCCCAGACATGAAGTTCATTCTGGTGGGCGATGACGGGCAGAAAGACCCGACCACGTACGCCACCATCGCCCGCAGATATCCCGGACGTGTACTGGCGATCGTCATTCGTGAGTTGAGCCCGCGCGAATCAACCGGATTGGCGTCGGTGACGGGGCTCACCTCGACCCAGCCGACTCCGGTAACCGATGTGCCAGTATTCACCGGCACCACAGGCTCGAACATTCTGAAGACCATGCTGCCGTATCTGAAGACGGTGTTGCGATAGGCGCGGCGTGATGAACACTGAATGCGTCCCGGTGCGGTGCCTCGCCTATAATCGCGTGGTATGACTGACGAGAGCACAAACGCCGCGGCCGCGATGCCGCCTTACGCCAAGCGCGAGCCGAAGCGCCGCGAATTCCACGGTGACGTTTTCGAAGACGATTACGAGTGGATGCGAGACAAAGACTCCGATGATGTGCGCAGCTACGTAGCTGCCGAAAACCAGTACTGCGAGCGTCGCATGGCGCATCTGGCGGATTTCCGGCATACGTTGTTTGAAGAGCTGAAATCGCATGTGGAAGAGACTGATATGTCGGTTCCCACGCGCGTCAATGATTACTGGTACTTCACCCGCACGCAGCAGGGCAAACAGTATGGCGTGCAATGCCGCATCCCCGTGCGCGATGCCGATGACTGGGACCCGCCGGTCGTGGATCCGCAAGGCGCGCCCGGCTCCATGCCCGGTGAACAGGTCGTTTTTGATGCGAACAAGGAATCCGAGGGACATGACTTCTTCCGGCTCGGCGGCTTGGATCTGAGCAAGGACGGCCGTTGGATGCTGTACGGCGTGGATGTTGCGGGAGACGAACGATATGATTTCCGCATTCGCGACCTTGCCGGGCTGGAGACCGGGGAGCCGGTCAGCGAACTGCCCGAACAGTTCACCGGCATTGGCAGCGCATGCTTCACGCCGGACGGCCAATGGGTGTTCTGGGTGGAATTGGACGATTCCTGGCGGCCGCTCGCTGTGTGGCGGCATCGTGTTGGCACGGCGGTCGAATCGGATGTGTGCGTGTACCGAGAAACCGATGAACGGTTCTGGGTGGGCGTTGGCATCAGTTTTGATGAGCGCAATATCGTGATCGGCACCGGTTCCAAAACCACCACCGAAGTGCTGATGCTGCCGGTGGCCACGCCTGAAGGCGAATTCCAAGCTTTCATTCCGCGTCAGAACGATATTGATATGATGTGAGCTTTGCCTGTTTTGAAGGCGCGGGGGAGAACGGTGCGGATGTGCCACTCGCCGTGGTCTATCACAACGCCGCCAATCCGAATTTCGAAATCGACGTCATTGACATGCGTGGCCATGAGCCGCCGTACCGACTCGGCGAAGGCGTGTGCATTGCCGCCGGGTCGCCGTACGGCTGTGAACATGGTGAGCCGGATAAGCCGATTACCGAGGCATACTTCAACGCCGTCAATCCGGCGATATTGCAGGGTGCCCACGGTCTGGGCATCGAAGGCATTGCGTTGCATCGCAACTTTGTGTCCCTGAGCTACCGTGCCGACGGCCAGCCGCACGTGGCATACATGACCAAGAGCGCGGCTGCCGCCGACTTCCTGGCCGGACGGCCGTGGCGGTTTACGGAATTGCTGCCGCCTGCCCTGGAGGACGACTGGGACATGGTTGCCGACGATCGCGAAAACTTCACCGGCGATCATGGCGAAATCTTGTGGACCGAAGATGAGGCCCCCACGGATCACACGTCATCTTCCGATGGTGCTAGCGACGACCACCTGCCCGGTGAGACCCGGCGCTTGTACACCATCGGCGTCGGCGGCAACCCCTCGTATGAGGCGCCGCGCATGCGCTACTCGTTCGCCAGCTACACCCGCCCGGGCGAGTTGCACGAAATCGATCCCGCCACCGGTGAAGATGCGCTGCTGAAGCGAGCCACCGTGTTGGGCAACTTCAATCCACGCGATTACATGGAACGCCGTGTGTGGATTACCGCGCGCGACGGCGAACGCATTCCTGTTTCCCTCGTCTGGCACCGCGATTGCCCGGCGCAGGATTCGCCGATGTTCATTACCGGATATGGTGCATACGAGATTTCCTCCGATCCGGGGTTCTCGGTCTCTCGTCTGAGCATGTTGGATCGCGGTGTGCTGTACGCCGTGCCGCATATTCGTGGCGGCGGCGAAATGGGACGCGCCTGGTATGAGCAGGGGCGCAGACTGAACAAGAAGCATTCCTTTGAGGACTTCGTGGACGCCACACGCGCGCTGCAGAAGGCGCATTTGGCTGATGCTTGGCGCACCGTGGCCAACGGCGGATCCGCTGGCGGTCTGCTGATGGGCGCGATTGCCAATATGGCGCCCGAATGCTACGCCGGTGTTGAGGCGGATGTGCCGTTCGTGGACGCGTTGACCTCCATTCTTGACCCGGACTTGCCGTTGACCGTCACCGAATGGGACGAATGGGGAGACCCGTTGCATGACCCTGAGGTGTATCAGTATATGAAGTCGTACACGCCATACGAGAATGTGCCGGTCGCCGTGCTCGAGGGCGGCAACGACGAGGCTGCCGGTGACGGCAGTGCTGATGGGGCTGCCACCGGCGCGGTCGCCGCCGCGCAATTCCCGAGAATCTTCATTACCACCTCGATGAACGACACCCGCGTGCTGTACGTCGAGCCGCTCAAATGGCTGGCCCGTTTGCAGTCCGCCGGCGTGGACGCGGTGGCCAAGATTGAGGTCGAGGCCGGTCACGGCGGTCTATCCGGGCGTTACAAGCAATGGGAAGAGGTTTCCTATGAGAACGCTTGGTGCATGGATGTGATGGGGCTCGCTCATTAGGCCATGTCCACTAGCTGAGCGGGTTCGGGCCGGCAGGTGATAGCGCGAGTAGGCTCCTTGAACTATGGCAAAGACATATAAAATCGCCGTTATTCCCGGCGACGGTATTGGCAAGGAAGTCACTCCGTGGGCTCAGAAGGCTTTGGAAAAGGCCGCTGAAGGCGTAGCTGACTTCGAGTACGAGAACTTCGACTTGGGTGCCGAGCGCTATCTGCGCGATGGTGCGATCCTGCCCGAGGACGAAGAGGAGCGCATCAAGGCCAACGACGCGATTCTGCTCGGTGCCGTGGGCGATCCGCGCATCAAGGCCGGCATTCTGGAACGCGGCCTGCTGCTCAAGCTCCGCTTCGACCTCGACCAGTACGTGAACCTGCGCCCCTCCAAGCTGTACAAGGGCGTCACCTCGCCGCTCGCCAACCCCGGCGACATCGACTTCGTGGTGGTACGTGAAGGCACCGAAGGTCTGTACTGCGGTGCCGGCGGCGCGGTGCGCCGCAACACCCCGCAGGAGGTGGCCACCGAGGTGTCCATCAACACCGCATACGGTGTGGAGCGTGTGGTGCGTTACGCCTTCAAGCTCGCTATGAAGCGCAAGAAGCACGTCACCCTGGTGCACAAGAAGAACGTGCTCGTCAACGCCGGTGATATGTGGCAGCGCATCGTCGACAAGGTCGGCGAGGAATACCCTGAGGTCACCCACGACTACCAGCACATTGATGCGGCCACCATCTTCCTGGTCTCCGACCCGAGCCGTTTCGATGTGATTCTCACCGACAACCTCTTTGGCGACATTCTGACCGATGAGGCCGGCTCCGTGGTGGGCGGCGTGGGCTACTCCGCCTCCGGCTGCATCAACGCCTCCGACGAGTTCCCGTCCATGTTCGAGCCGATTCACGGTTCCGCTCCGGACATCGCCGGTCAGAACAAGGCCAACCCGACCGCCGCCATCCTCTCCGCCGCCATGCTGCTCGAGCATCTCGGCTTTGATGATGCGGCCAAGAAGATCCATACCGCCGTCGAAGCGGACATCGAGGAGCTCGGCTCCACCGTGCGCTCCACCGACCAGGTCGGCAAGGACATTCTGGCCCGCATGTGACCTCAAACTTGGCTCCCCTCGCTGAGGGGAGCCAGAAAACTCTCTATACTGAGTTGCATGCAAATGCGACATGGGGAATGCAAAACCGTTGGCAGCAAACTAGTCGCCGTGACCGTATCCGTCGATGATGACGGCACCGCACAGTCATGCCATATCAGCGGTGATTTCTTTATTGAATCAGTTTCGGATGCCGAATCTCATGCTTTGTTGCATGACCTGGAACGAGCTCTAATTAGCGATGATTCATTGCGGTCCGTATTGGACGCCCATCCTAGTTGCCAAATTATCGGCACAGATGAAATTGCCATCAAAACCGCATACAGCCGAGCCGTAAGCAGCAACTTACCCCCGCTGGCGGGGGCTCCAGCGCAGCGGGTGGGGGTGGGCAGCCCCGATGCGCCGAACATCCCAGCATCCATCAATACACAAACCAAGCAGCCCGACAAAAGCTCTGAATACCGGGAGCGCTGGAACGCCCTCAAGCCTCAACTCACCGTGATCCACGGCCATCCGCGTACTCCGGACGAGCAAATGGCCATTGACGAGACCTGGGCGCGTGAAGTCGCAGCAGGAACACGACAGCCGACCATCCGATTATGGGAGTGGGCGGGCCCGGCTGTGGTCATCGGCCGTTTCCAATCGGCCCAGGACGAGGTGAATCTGGACATTGCCAAGCAGCTCGGCTTCGACGTGGTACGCCGTTGCACGGGCGGCGGAGCGATGTTTATCGAACCGGGCAACACCATTACCTATTCTCTGTATGCGCCGCTCGATTTCGTTCAGGGCGTAAGCATCGAAGAATCCTACCGGCTCTGTGACTGGTGGCTGGTCGAAGCGCTGCGCGAACTTGGTTTAGATGTGCGGTTCGCGGGCCTCAATGATATCGCCTCGCAGTACGGCAAGATCGGGGGAGCGGCGCAGCGGCGCTTCCCCGTAGGCTCAGGCGGCGCGGTGCTGCACCATGTGACCATGGCATATGACATCGATGCGGCCAAGATGAGCCGTGTGCTCAACACCAGTCGCGAGAAGATGTCAGACAAAGCGGTGAAATCAGCGGTCAAACGCGTGGACCCGATGAAAAGCCAGACGGGTCTCAGCCGCGAACACATCGTCGAGCACCTTATTGACTGGTTTGCGGCGTGATTTCACCGATGGCCGTATACGATTTTGCCGCTGGCCGTGCGCGGTTTTGTCATGGGCGAGCGCGGTAGCCGCGACAGTGCCGTTTTTCGCGGTAACGCATTCGTCAGCATGTCGTACGGCTATCGGATCGTGCCACACATGAAGTGACGAATGAGGGCATGCTCCTGACGAAACCTGTGGGGCGCGTTACAATATGACGGATGGGCGACGACGGTCATAGGACAATAAGGATGGTGCGATGAGCTTGGAAACGCCAAACGCTTTTGCTGACGAGGAAAACATCCTGTTGCATACGGCATTGTTCAAGCAGGTATCGCCAGCCGAAGCCGAGGAGCTGTTGCCGCATTTGAAGCATGCGACGTTCGATAAAGGCGACTATATCTTCTCCGAAGGCGATACCGATCAGCGCATGTATTTACTGGAGCAGGGGCGCGTCAAGCTGATTCGCACTTCTTCCGATGACCGCGTGCAGCTGCTGTCCATCCACGCGCCGGGCGAAGTGCTTGGCGAGATTCCGGTATTCGACCCTCATGGTGGCCCGCGCACCGCGTCCGCGGTGTCCATGAGCCATGGCACGCGCGTGGTCTGGCTGGAGCATGATGCCCTGTTCGCATGGCTTGATGAGCATCCGCGTGTGGCCATCGACATGTTGCAGGTCATGGCCAGCCGCCAGCGCGGCAACAACGAACGCATCTCCGACTTGGTATTCATGGATGTGCCGGCGCGTCTGGCCAAGACATTGCTCAACTTGGGCTCACGTTTCGGCGAGCCGGTGGAACAGGGCCTCAAAGTGCCGCATGACCTGACTCAGGAAGAGCTGGCCCAACTGGTGGGCTCCAGTCGTGAGACCGTGAACAAGGCGTTGATGGACTTTTCCAACCGCGGATGGATCGCACGTGACGGCCGATCGATCATCATCTTCCAGCCCGGTATGCTGATTCGACGCTCGCGGCGCTGACCGTTCGGCTGACTTCCAGCCAATGTTACGCTAGTGCGATTCTTGTGATGATATGTTCACGGGAGCTGACCGTAAGCCCGGTTGGTAGGGCACCCCATTTAGAATGGGGCCCATGCCCAAAAAGAAGTCCCTCACTCTCCAACGTGTGCTTGTTCTCCTCTTGGCCTATATCATGCTTGCCGTCTGCGGCGGCGTGGCGGCCAGCGTGTTGTTTGTACCGGGTGTGATCGGTGCCAATAAAGCCGCCAAAGCGGTGATTCCGTCGCTCAAGGTAGAAAACGTGGACTTCGACGTGACTAGTCTGCCCCAGAAGTCGACGATGTACGCGCGAGACGGTTCCACCGTTATCGCGACGTTCTACAACCAAAACCGTATCGTCGTGCCGCTGAAGAAGATTTCCAAAACCATGCAGCAGGCAGTGGTGGCGCGCGAAGACCGTCGATTCTGGACTCACGCCGGCGTCGACGTGCAAGGCGTGATGCGTGCGTTCGTGCAGACCTACCTCGTCAAAGGCTCCCAGCAGGGTGGTTCGTCGCTGACCCAGCAGTACGTCAAGAACGTGCTGCTGATGCAGGCGATCGAGGATGACGATTCGATCGCCCAGTACCATGCCACTGAAGACACCATCGCCCGTAAGATTCGCGAGATGCTGATTTCCGTGCAGATGGAAAAGAAGTATTCCAAGGCCGAGATTCTGCAGGGCTATTTGAACATCGCCCAGTTCGGCAACAACCTGTATGGCGTGGAAACCGCGGCCCAGCGCTACTTCAGCGTGTCCGCCGCCGATTTGAACGTGGTGCAGTCCGCCACCATCGCGGCTATCACCAAGAACCCAAGCCTGTATGATCCGCTGGTCGAAGAGAACCAGAAGGAAAGCGAAAACCAACGCAATATCGTGCTCAAGCTGATGCTGCAGGAAGGATACATCACCCAGAAGCAGTACACCGAAGCTGTGAACACGCCGTTGAAGGACACGCTGAAAGCACAGGACGTGAATGTCGGCTGTCAGGACACCGGCGATTACGCGTACTTCTGCGATTTTGTGGTGCATCGCATCCAGAACTCCGAAGAATTCGGCAAGACTCGTGCCGAGCGTAACAAGCTGCTGCAGGAGGGTGGCCTGAAAATCGTCACCACGCTGGATGTGGAAGCGAATTCCACGATGATGGAGACCGCGCGTAATACCATTCCACCGGACGATCCCAGCGGCATGGAGATAGCCATGGCCGCAGTCAAACCGGGAACCGGCGAAGTGCTGAGCTTTGGCCTGAATCGTTACTATGACGCCACTCCGGCAGCCGCGAACGATCCCACCAAGACGAGCCAGAACTATGCCGTCGATTTGGCGGATGGCGGTGGTTCTGGTTGGACCATCGGTTCGTCCTGGAAGCCGATCAACCTGATTGCGTGGATGGAAGCGGGCCATTCCATCAACGACAACCTCCAGACCTCGACGTCATACCCCACTACGGACTTCGCCTGCAGTAACTATTCGGGCGGTGCCGATTCGTGGAACGTGTCGAACGCCATGGGCGCAGGTACAGTGAACCCAGAAAGCCCATTCCTCGGTCTGGTCCGTTCGCATAACACTACTCAGGCTTCCATGGGTGCCATCCTCAAACTGTGCAAGGTGGCGGACACCGCGACTGAACTGGGATACCATGACGCCGCCACGGGTGAGACCATCGACAAAACCCAGGTGTATACACCATCCATGATGATCGGCTCGGTGAATGTGTCCCCGCTGACCATGGCGAGCATCTTCGCCGTATACGCCTCGAATGGTGTGCAATGCAACCCGATTGCCATCAGCAAGGTGACCGATAAGGACGGCAACGATCTCAAGGTTCCATCCGCGAACTGCCATCAGGCGGTGGATAAGGACATCATCCAAACACTCGCTTATACCCTGAACCAAGGTACGGTGCGGCCGGATGGTGCCGGTTGGTCATTCAGATTGGCTGACGGGCGTAAGTCGTTTGGTAAGACCGGTACCAGTGAGGATCTTGCGGTGTCCGGTGGATCGTTCATTCCTAATCAGATTGCGGCGTTCGCTGTGGTCGGCGATGCACAGAACCCGTACACCAACCGTATTTCCAACATTGCCATCAACGGCCGGTACAACAGCTATTGGGATGGTTCGACAATCGCGGCTCCGGCCGTTACCAACTTCTTCAATAGCTACATTTCCAAGAAGAAAATACCGATTGACAACGATTACGGCCAGCCCGTCTCGAAGTACACCACGACTGGCAAGTATCTGGGCATTGGCGGACGAACGTTCAGCGTGCCGCAGACCACTACGAATGGCAACAGCCAATCGCAGAGCAGCAACAATCAGTCTCAGTCGCAGAACACTGGGCAAAACAACACCCAAACCCAGGGCACCAATTCAGAGCAGTCGAATGATGGCCAGTGATTGGTGATTGGCGTTTGACATTTGGTGATTGCATGCCGGCTGAGTCTGCGTAACATGGCCGACTGCGATACCCAAATTACGTAGTTTGCGGGCGTTACCTGTTTCAGGTGACGCCCGTTTTACAATACTTAATGACAACGCCATCGCGTTCATCGAATATTTGCCATGAACGTGCATCGGAAAGGGGAACGATGAGCAACGACGATCTGACGCATGAGAATTTTGATTTTCGTGGATTCGACGTGCCGGATCTCAAAGCGGTGACGCTGGCTTCGTCTTCGGACGGCGATCAGTCCAAGCAGCCGAAGACCAAGCACGAGGATGCATCGAAGAACCGTAAGCACGGTAAGAAGAAGTCAAAATCCGATGCACGGTCCAAGAAGCGGGCCGGCGCGGGCAAGACGAGCGAATCGTTCGATGATTATGAGGATTATGAGGAAAGGGAAGCTGTGAGCAAGGCAGATAAGAAAGTCAGCAAGGACCGTCCGGGGCTGTTTGCGCCAATGACGCTGCGCGAGGTGACCGTGCGTAATCGTATTTGGTTGCCGCCGATGTGCACGTATTCGTCGTTCGCCCGCGATGGTAGGCCCACGCCGTTCCACTACCAGCATTACGTGTCTCGCGCGTTCGGCGGATTCGGCATGGTGATTGTCGAATCCACCGCCGTGGCTCCTGAGGGGCGTATCACGCCGTGCGATCTGGGCCTGTGGGAAGACGGGCAGATTGATGCTTGGCGCTGGATCGTGGACGGTATTCGCGAGGCGGGTGCGGTGCCTGCCATCCAGCTCAACCATGCGGGGCGTAAGGCTTCGACTGGTTGCTTTGCCGTTGGTTACGACGGTCAGAGCGTGCCGGAGGAGGCGGGCGGCTGGCCTACCATGGCACCGTCTGAAATCGCGTTCGGTGGGTTGCGTACGCCGCGCGCGCTGTCCGTGGATGAGATTCATGGTCTGGTCGGCGCGTTCGCCGCGGCGGCGGGCCGTGCGGTGGCCGCCGGCTTCCAGGCGATTCAGATTCATGCCGCGCATGGCTATCTGATTTCTCAGTTCCTTGACCCGCTGAGCAATGAGCGTGATGACGAATATGGTGGCGATTTGACCGGTCGCTCTCGTTTCCTGGTCGAGGTTGTGGATGCCGTGCGCGGGGCCGTCCCCGAGGGCGTGCCGGTTCTGGTGCGCATTTCGGCCACGGATTGGGCCGCTGGCGGTTGGGATTTGGATCAGACCATTGCACTATCCAAGGTGCTGAAGGAGCATGGCGTCGATGTGATGGACGTGTCCACTGGCGGCATCATGTCGGGAGTGTCGATTCCGGTCAAGCCGAACTATCAGGTGCCGTTCGCCGAGCAGGTCAAGTCCAAGGCCGATATTCCGGTGACCGCGGTGGGTCTTATCACCAAGCCGAAGCAGGCGGCCAAGATTTTGGCCCGTGGCGAAGCCGATGCCGTGGAAATTGGCCGCGCCGCATTGCGCGATCCGTACTGGCCGTTGCGTGCGGCCAACAAGCTGGGCATACCGTCCACAGAGGTCCCCTACGCCCCGCAATACGTGGCCGGTGCGTACTAAATCCTCATGGGGCGGTAACTTTCCCATGGGGCGGTAAAACCCTCATGGGGCGGTAACCCAAAACGGCGGTATTCTGCGGAATGTGAAATTTGGCTAACCGCCTCATGGGACAATCACCGCCCCATGAGGGTTTTACCGCCCCATGGGTAATAGGGCAATATGTGAGTTCACTCCACGTCTACGCCGACGGCGTCGGAGACGTGCTCGAATCCGTCGCGGCGCAGCAGCTGGGCCAGACCGCGCTTCAACACGGTAATCTGCTGCGGGCCTCGGTACATCAGCGAACTGATGAACATGACCAAGCTGGAGCCGGAACGAATCTTCGCATAGGCTTGCTCGGGGGTAAAGACGCCACCGATGCCGGCGATAGCGAACCGGCCGCCATACTCTTTATACACCTTGCGAATCAGCTCGGTGCTGGCGTTGGTGCACGGGCCGCCGGACAGGCCGCCCTCCCAATCGCGCGGAATTTCGAGGCCGGTGCGGTCCTTCTGCAGATTGGCGATGGACAGCCCCTGCACATTGTGCTCGGCCAGCACATCGAGCAGTTCCTTGTACTCGCCCCACGGCTTGTTCAACGGCATCTTGACCAGCGTGGGCTGCGGGCGGTCGATCTTGTCGAGCGCCGTAAACAGACGGTCGAGCGCTTCCGGAGTCGCGGTGAACGGTTCGCCGACGTGCGTGTTCGGGCAGGAGACGTTGACCTCCACCATCGCGGTGCGGCCGGCGGCGCGGCGCATTGAAATGCAGTAATCCTCAATGCCTTCGTCCAAATCGCCGCACTGGTCGTCGTTGGTGCGGGCGATCGACACGGACAGCTGCATCTGGCGGGCCTGAGTCCAAGCCTTCTCGGCGCGCTCGATGACCTTGTCCGAACCGATGTTGGCGAGGCCGACGTGCACCATCATCGAATCGTATTCAGGCAGACGGTGGAACCACGGCTTGGCGTTGCCCGGGCAGGGACGCGAGGTGGTGGAGCCTACGGTTTCGAAGCCGAAGCCGGCATGGTCCAGCACCACGGGCATCTCGCAGTTCTTGTCGAGGCCGGCGGACAGGCCGAACGGGTTGGTGAAATCGACGCCCATCACATTCGTTTCCAGAATGGGGTCGGTGTAGTCGAGCATCAGCTGTTCGGCGAGCAGCAGCGGCGGGACGTTCTTGACGACGTGGCAGAACTCGATCATCTGATCGTGTGCCTCATCGGGGCGGTGGTTGAACACGAAGTTCGGTTTGATGATGTGCTTGTAGCCGAAGGTGAACAGATCGGTGGTGGCTTTGTTGACGGCGTCGTGCCAGAAGCTTTCAGAAACGTAAGTCATACCGCCTATTGTCTCACGCTTGGGCCGGTGCGGCTAGGTGATTCCGACCTAGGCGAATTGGGGAAGGGGGCTACTGCGTGTCGAGGCGCACGCAGGCGTCGGCTCGGCAGAAGATACATGAACCGGGACGCACCAGGTATCAGGCGTGACTCTCCGCTGAGCAACGCGCGCGGGAGAGTCGTCGGTCGTGAACTATCGCGCTAGTGGCCGCTGTGAGAATATCGGTTCGCGCAATGTGCGATTTTGCGCGGTTTTGTGGAAATGACACCTGAATTGCTCGGAATTTTCGAGAAATTGTCCCCAAAACGCTCAAGCCGGTTTGGTTTGTGAGCTTTTGCGTGCGATAATGTTCGCATGATTTCGTCACAACGTCAGCACCTCATCTTGAGCAGGTTGCGCACACGCGGGGCAGTGCGCATTACGGCGCTATCGAAGGAACTGGGTGTGTCGGCGATGACCATCCGCCGCGATATCGCCGAACTTGCCGACAAGGGACTGTTGAAGCGCGTCCATGGCGGCGCGGTGACTACCAGTACCTTGCTCAGCGAACCCCTGTTCTCTGTCAAGTCTCAGATGGATATCGGCCTGAAGGACGCCATCGCCCAGGAAGCCATCAAATATGTGGCTCCCGGCGATGTAATCGCCATCGGCGGCGGCACCACGGCCTATGTCTTCGCCCAGCATCTGCTCGAATCGCAGCAGTCCAGCGGCATCACCATCCTCACCAATTCGATTCCCGTGGCCGAGCTGGTCCAGGCCCTCGAATCCAAGGATGTGGAGGTGATCGTCACCGGCGGCGTGATCACCCGATCGAACTCGCTTGTCGGCCCGATCGCGGACAAGGTCGTCGCTTCGCTGCGTGTCAACACCGTATTCCTCGGCACCCACTCGGTGTCGATTCCCCGTGGCTTCCTGATGCCGAATTCGCTGGAAGCCGCAACCGATATGGCGATGATGGACATCGCCGATCGCACCATAGTTTTGACCGATCACACCAAGTGGAGCTGCACGTCGCTGTCGCTGTTTGCGCGCTTCGACCAAGTGGACACGGTCATTACTGACGACGGGCTCGACCCCGACTCCGCCGCCAAAACCAAGGATTTAGTAAAGGAGCTCGTGCTGGCCCACCAGAGCGAGACCATTGAGGAAAGTGAGCAAACCCATGGCTGATTTCGCCAACTACACCCCCGGGGAGTATGCGAAGGAGCATATCCGCATCACGCCGGCGACGCTTGCCGACGGTCGTGACTTCTTCTACCTGGACGACGACCCCGAGTTCGTCTCCGGTGCCAAGACCCGCGAGCTCAAGGACCCGCGCCCGCTGGACTACCGTTTCGCCCCGCATCTGGACGCCGACGGTAACGAAGTGCCGTACGCCGCCCCGCAGATGCGCCGCGACCCGCTGACCGGCGACTGGATCCCGATGGCCACCGCCCGTATGAACCGCCCGATCACCGCCGGCCCCGGCGCCACCGCCAAGGGCAACCCGCTGGCCGCCCGCAAGCCCGGTGACCCGTACCAGGACGGCGAAGTGCCGGACACCGACTACAACGTCGTGGTGTTCGAGAACCGCTTCCCCTCGATGGTGCGCGTGCCCGGTGTCTCCGAGGACGTGACCTACGTTGACGGCAACCCGCTGTGGGAGAAGAAGCTCGCCGCCGGCCGCTGCGAAGTCATCTGCTTCGACCCGAACGAGGACGGCCTGCCGGCCGATTTGCCGGTCTCCCGCCTGCGCACCGTGGTTGAGGCTTGGGCCTTCCGTACCGCCGAAATCTCCAAGATGGAAGGCATCGAGCAGATCTTCCCGTTCGAGAACCACGGCCAGGAAATCGGCGTCTCCCTCGCCCACCCGCACGGCCAGGTCTACTGCTACCCGTTCATCGCCCCGAAGATGGAGAAGGAACTCCAGCACACCGAGGCCTACCACGAGAAGACCGGTGGCAACCTGCTTAAGGACATCATGAACGCCGAGCTCGAAGCCGGCGAACGCATCGTGATGCGCAACCACAGCTGGGTCGCCTACGTGCCGGCCGCCGCCCGTTGGCCCCTTGAAGTCCACGTGGCCCCGGTGCGCGACGTGCTCACCCTCGACCAGCTCAACGACGAAGAGCGCTGGGACCTTGCCTCCATGTACTCGCACCTCCTGAAGCGCGGCAACGCCTTCTTCGACAAGGGCGACGGCAAGGGCATGGACCTGCCGTACATCGCTGCCTGGCACCAGGCCCCGATCCACGACAAGCGCCGCGAGAACTACCGCCTGAACCTGCAGTTCTTCTCCTTCCGCCGTGCCGCCAACAAGATCAAGTACCTCGCCGGCTCCGAATCCGGCATGGCCGCCTGGATCTCCGACACCACGCCGGAACTCATCGCCAAGCGCTTCCACGAGCTCGGCTCCATCGACATCGCCGACTGATAGAAAGAAAACATCAATGACTGCTGTTGAATTCATTGAGCCGCTGACCCATGAGGAAGGCGTTTCGCAAGCTACCAAGCTGTTCGTCGACACCTACGGCGCTGCGCCCGAGGGCGTGTGGGCTGCTCCGGGCCGCGTGAACCTGATCGGTGAGCACACCGATTACAACGCCGGTCTGTGCCTGCCGATTGCTCTGCCGCACCGCACCTTCATCGCTCTGAAGCCGCGCGAAGACACCAAGGTTCGCGTCGTCTCCGACGTGGCTCCCGACAAGGTTGCCGAAGCTGATCTCGATGGCCTCAAGGCCCGTGGCGTGGACGGCTGGTCCGCCTACCCGACCGGCGTGGCCTGGGCGCTGCGTGAAGCCGGCTTCGACAAGGTCAAGGGCTTTGACGCCGCTTTCGTCTCCTGCGTGCCGCTGGGCTCTGGCCTGAGCTCCTCCGCCGCCATGACCTGCTCCACCGCTCTGGCTCTGGACGACGTGTACGGCCTTGGTTACGGCGATTCCGACGCCGGCCGCGTGACCCTCATCAACGCTGCCATCAAGTCCGAGAACGAGATGGCCGGCGCTTCCACCGGTGGTCTTGACCAGAGCGCCTCCATGCGTTGCACCGAAGGCCACGCGCTGCTGCTCGACTGCCGCCCGGAGCTCACCCCGCTGGAAAACGTCTCCCAGCAGGAGTTCGATCTCGACGAGTACAACCTCGAATTGCTTGTGGTCGATACCCAGGCTCCGCACCAGCTCAACGATGGTCAGTACGCTCAGCGTCGCGCCACCTGCGAGCAGGCCGCGAAGATCCTCGGCGTGGCCAACCTGCGCGTCACCGCCGACGGCATCGCCAAGGCCGACGGCCCGTTCCAGGCGCTCAAGGAGACGCTGGACGCGCTGCCGGACGAGACGATGAAGAAGCGCGTGCGCCATGTGGTCACCGAGATCGAGCGCGTGCGCTCCTTCGTGCGCGCCTTCGCCAACGGCGACATCGAGGCCGCGGGCCGCCTGTTCAACGCCTCTCATGATTCGCTGGCCGCGGACTACGAGGTCACTGTGCCCGAGCTCGACGTGGCCGTGGACGTGGCCCGCAAGAACGGTGCCTACGGTGCGCGTATGACCGGCGGCGGCTTCGGCGGCTCCATCATCGCTCTGGTCGACAAGGGTCGTTCCCAGGAAGTCGCTCAGAAGATCGCCGACGAATTCGAAAAGCAAGGCTTCCACGCACCGCGCGCGCTTGCCGCGTACGCGGCGAAATCCGCTTCACGCGAGGCATGATAATAAATCACAATGCTAAATGGCGGGTGTCTTCCCTATACTTGGGTAGTCACCCGCTTTTTGTATACGACCAGGGAGAGCCATGAACAAGGCAATCATCACCGTCGTCGGTCAGGACACCGTCGGCATCATCGCGCGAGTCTGCACCTACCTGTCCCAGCACAACGTCAACGTGCTCGACATCTCGCAGACCATCATCGACGGTTACTTCAACATGATGATGATTGTCGACTACGCCAACGCGGACAAGGACTTCGGCGCGATGGTCGGCAACCTTGAGGACCTCGGCGACGACATCGGCGTGCGCATCCGCTGCCAGCGTGAGGAAATCTTCACCAAGATGCACCGTATTTGAGGCGGCCCGCTCAGCAGGCCGCCTCACGCGAGGAGGTGGAAAGCCCGGTGGGCTTTCCACTGACGGAGCCATCCTTATCCCTCTGATGAGGGTGACCGCCAAACTAGTCTTTAAATATCCTGTAAGGAACAAACCATGCTGAACATCATGGAGGTCCACGAGACCAATCAGATGATCGAGCAGGAGAAGCTCGACGTCCGCACCATCACCATGGGCATCTCGTTGCTCGACTGCGCCTCGGACGATGTCGACAAGACCTGCGACAACATCTACCGCAAGATCACCACCTATGCCAAGGACCTCGTTTCCACCGGCAAGGCCATCGAACGCGACTACGGCATCCCGATCGTCAACAAGCGCATCACCGTCACCCCGATCTCACTGGTCGGTGCCAGCTCCTGCAAGACGAGCGAGGATTTCGTCAAGATCGCCCACGCGCTTGACAAGGCGGCCAAGGAAGTCGGCGTCGACCTGATCGGCGGCTACTCCGCACTCGTTTCCAAGTCCATGACCCCGGCCGAGGAGCTGCTCATCCGCTCCCTGCCGCAGGCTCTCTCCGAGACCGACATCGTCTGCTCGTCCGTGAACGTCGGCTCCACCAAGACCGGCATCGACATGAACGCGGTCGAACTGCTCGGCCATATCATCAAGGACGTTGCCGAGCGTACCGCCGACAACGACTCCTACGGCTGCGTCAAGTTCGTGGCCTTCTGCAACGTGCCTGACGACAACCCGTTTATGGCCGGAGGCTTCCACGGCGTCACCGAGGGCGACGCGGTCATCAACGTCGGTGTCTCCGGCCCCGGCGTGGTCTCCCGCGCACTCGATGCGGCCAAGGGCAAGGACTTCGAGTTCCTGTGCGAGACCATCAAGCGCACCGCGTTCAAGATCACGCGCGTCGGCCAGCTTGTGGCCCAGGAAGCATCCCGCCGCCTCGGCATTCCGTTCGGCATCATCGACCTGTCGCTCGCCCCGACCCCGGCTGTGGGCGACTCCGTGGGCGAAGTGCTAGAGAAGATCGGCCTCGAACAGGTCGGCGCTCCCGGCACCACGGCGGCGCTCGCCATGCTCAACGACCAGGTCAAGAAGGGCGGCATCATGGCGTCCTCCTACGTGGGCGGCCTGTCCGGCGCGTTCATCCCGGTCTCCGAAGACAAGAACATGATCGACGCGGCTTCTTCCGATTGCCTGACCATCGAGAAGCTCGAAGCCATGACCTGCGTGTGCTCGGTGGGCCTCGACATGATCGCCATTCCGGGCGATACCTCTGCTTCCACCATCTCCGGCCTGATCGCCGACGAGGCCGCCATCGGCATGGTCAACCAGAAGACTACCGCCGTGCGCGTGATCCCGGTTGCCGGCAAGGGCGTGGGCGAGATGGCGAACTTCGGCGGCCTGATGGGCTACGCGCCCATCATGCCGGTCAACCAGACCAGCTGCGAGGCCTTTGTGACCCGTGGCGGTCGTATTCCCGCTCCGATTCACAGCTTCAAGAACTGATTCAGTAGGGTATCTGCCTTCAAAGAGGTACATTTGCGCAGATAGGTATCTGCTTTCAGAGGGGTACCTCAATCAAGAAACCCCGAGTACAAGCGTTGATATTTCAACGCCTATACTCGGGGTTTCGTCCTTTAACAGCCCCTCGAAGCGGCAATAGACCTCCGGCAGATGCCAAATCAGCCCCTCGAAGCGCCGATAGACCCATTTTCTGCGATGATGGTCGTGCTGCGAGGCTCAGGGTTTCCTCTCTCACGCCTGTCGGGTTCGTTCGGCGTCGCTACTCGAAGGCCCACCGGGCCTTCTCCTCAGCGCCCTCCAGCGAAGTTGAGTTGGCGCCAGGCTTCGTAGATGGCGATGGACGCGCAATTGGTGAGGTTCAGGGAACGCAAGGACGGGCGCATGGGCAGTCGCACTTGTTCGGCCACATGAGGGCCCTCCATGATGTCCATCGGGTCGGGGATGTCGCCGGGCTCGGGGCCGAACAGCAGGATGTCGGTCGGCTTGTATTCCACCTCGGTGTACAGCTTGGTAGCATGTGCGGTGAACGCGATGATGCGCGAATTGGGCATGGACTCCACCAGGTTGTCGAAATTCGGGTGCAGCACCACGTGGGCCATGTCGTGGTAGTCGAGGCCTGCTCGGCGCAGCTTGGTGTCGCGCAGGTTGAAACCCAACGGCTCCACCAAATGCAGGATGGTGCCGGTCACCGCGCACAGGCGGATGGCCGAGCCGGTGTTGCCGGGAATGCGCGGTGAGTAGTAGCACAGATGCGGTGTTACGGTTTCGGTGGTGGCGGCCTTTTCAGCCGAGAGCATCGCGTCCACCACGGAGATGGGGTTGCCATGCGCGTCGGTTACGAGTTCGTCCGGTCCGTAATTCGATTTACGGTACCCGTACTCGAACATCTTCTCGACTTTTGTTTCGGGATTCTGTGCGTTCTGCGAATTCTGTTCTGCTTCGTTCGTCATAGCTGCTAAGAATAAGAACGATGAACGACACAGCAATTTCTTTGCGATTGGGCGCATGGTGGGAGGCCAATGCGCGCGATTTGCCATGGCGCTTCGGCCGGGCCACGCCGTGGGGCGTGCTGGTATCCGAAGTCATGAGCCAGCAGACGCAGATGAGTCGTGTGGTGCCGTACTGGACCGACTGGATGGCACGTTGGCCCGACGCCCGCGCCCTCGCCGAGGCCCCCAAGGCCGAGGTGATCACCGCATGGGGGCGGCTCGGCTATCCACGCCGCGCATTGCGGTTACAGGAATGCGCCCGCGTGGTGGCTGAAGATTACGCCGACAAACTGCCGCGCACGTATGACGAACTCACTGCATTGCCCGGCATCGGCGATTACACCGCCTCCGCGGTGATGAGCTTTGCGTTCGGCGAACGAATTGCCGTGATCGATACCAACATTCGCCGCGTGCTGAGCCGCGTGTTCCTGGGCGTCGAATCGCGCGGGGGAGCGACCAGCCCGGCCGAACGCGCGCTGGCGAACCGCATGCTGCCCAAAGACGAGATTCTCGGGTGCGATGCTGACGTCGCCGATAATGCCGGTAGCGCCGAACATGTCGTGAACAGCACTATCCGTGGCGGCAAACGCTCTCGACTGCATCGTGGCGAGCGCCCATCGGTCACGTGGAACCAGTCGGTGATGGAACTGGGCGCGGTGATCTGCACGGCCAAGTCGCCGCTGTGCGACACCTGCCCGATTGCGGACGACTGTGCATTTCTCAAGGCCGGCCGCCCCGGACTGGGGGAGCGCCGCACCCGCCCACGCCAACGATTCCAAGGCACGGATCGACAGGTGCGCGGTCTGGTGCTCGCCGCGCTGCGCGAGCTTCCCGTTGGAGCCACGTTGCCCAGGGAAGATGCCGACAAGCTTTGGAAGGACCAGATTCAGCTTGCCGCCTGCATCGCCAGCCTTGACGATGACGGCCTGATAGAGATTCTGGACGGCGGCCTGCGACTACCCAGCTGACATTGTGAAAAATGGTGGGCTCCCCAAGCGTGTATGGGCGTGGTGACCGTAGACTGGAAGAGTTATGGCAGTGCAGAGGAACACATCAGGCGCGAGAACGGCACGCGGAGCCGGCACCGGGGCCAATGGGCCATCCGGCGGGCCCTCCCAAAACAACCGTTCCGGCAAGCCGCGCAAGCGCAGGATCAGCAAAAAGCAGCAGGCCATCTATCGTCGTCGGCGTATCGTGGCCGGTACGGTGCTGCTGCTGATAATCGCGCTGATTGTATTCTGCGTGTATAGCCTTGGCCGGGGTATCGGTGCCGTGAACTCGATGATCCACCATGACGAGGTGTATGCGATTTCCCGCGACGCCACGCCGGCGCCGAAGAAAGTCAGCAACGTCAAGGATTGCTCGGCCAGTGATGTGACATTGCAGCTTTCCGCGGCCTCCCAATCCGTGCCGGTAGGAGGATCGCTTGATTTCACCGCGACCATCGTGCACGAGGGGTCAGGCAACTGTTTAGTGGACGGGTCCGATTCCGGCCGTGTGCTCACCATTACTTCCGGTCAGGAAACGATTTACAAGTCCGATGTGTGCCCGGCGGATTCACGTCTGCTGCTGATGGCTAAGGGCGATAAGGACGTTCAGAAGGTCACGTGGAATACCAATGCGAACGCCACGCTCGCCAAATGCACGGATGAGTCAGGTTGGGCCAAAGTCAATGCGGGAACGTACGTGGCGCAGCTGAGTTTGAAGGATCATCCGAAGGTGAAGAGCGATCCGGTGACGTTTACGGTGCAGTAAAAGTCTTGCCTTAGCGCTATTCTTTTGACTTTGCATGAGGTGTGTCATATTGCGGGCATGCCGTCGACAATGAAGCGTCCGCATAGGCATATGGTGGCCATGCCGGCGCTCCCAGGGGAATTACCACATATTAGCGAGCGATAAGGAACGTCCATTGGCTACTGAGTCTACGACGAACACCACCACCATCATCGCACGCGCCGACCAGCATGATATTGACCTGCACAAGGCGTCGGATCGCGTGAACTTCGGTTCCATCAAGGAACCCATCGATGTGCCCTACCTGCTGGGCGTGCAGACCGACAGCTTCGATTGGCTGATCGGCAACGAACGCTGGAAGGCGCGCGTCGAGGAGGACGAAAAGAACGGCACTAACACCGTGGCCCACACCTCCGGTCTCGACGAGGTCTTCAACGAGATCTCTCCGATCGAGAACTTTGCACAGACCATGTCCCTGACCTTCTCGGACCCGTACTTCGAGGAGCCGCGCCACACCGTGCAGGAGTGCAAGGAGAAGGATTACACCTACTCCGCTCCGCTGTACGTGAACGCCGAGTTCGAGAACGGCGACACCGGCGAGATCAAGTCCCAGACCGTGTTCATGGGCGACTTCCCGCTGCAGACTCCGCACGGCACCTTTATCATCGGCGGCACCGAGCGAGTCATCGTCTCCCAGCTCGTGCGCTCCCCGGGCGTCTACTTCGATCGTCAGCAGGACCGCACCTCCGATAAGGAAGTCTTCGGCGCGAAGATCATCCCGAGCCGTGGTGCATGGCTCGAGTTCGAGATCGACAAGAAGGACCAGCCGCAGGTGCGCGTGGACCGCAAGCGCAAGCAGTCCGCCATCGTGTTCCTTATGGCCATCGGCATGACCAAGTCCGAGATCGCCCAGGCATTCAAGGACTACCCGCTGGTGCTCGATGCACTCGAGAAGGAAACCCTCGAGACCCAGGACGAGGCACTCGTTGACCTCTACCGCAAGATTCGTCCGGCCGACACCCCGACCCCCGAGGCCGGCAAGAATCTGCTGGACTCCTTCTACTTCAACACCAAGCGCTACGATCTGGCCCGTGTTGGCCGCTACAAGATCAACCGCAAGCTGGGTGTCGAGGCCGATTTCAACGATCGTTCCCTCCACCAGGAAGACATCATCGCCACAATCAAGTACCTGGTGGCCCTGCACGACGGTGCGGCGACCTTCCCGGGCAAGCGCAACGGCGAAGACGTTGACCTGCGCGTGGACGTCGACGATATCGATCACTTCGGCAACCGTCGTATCCGCCAGGTCGGCGAGCTGATTCAGAACCAGCTGCGTACCGGTCTGAGCCGTATGGAGCGCGTGGTGCGCGAGCGTATGACCACTCAGGACGCCGAGGCCATCACCCCGCAGTCCCTGATCAACATCCGTCCGGTGAACGCCACCATCAAGGAGTTCTTCGGCACTTCCCAGCTCTCCCAGTTCATGGATCAGAACAACCCGCTGTCCGGTGTGACGAACAAGCGTCGTCTTTCCGCACTGGGCCCCGGCGGTCTGTCCCGCGACCGCGCCTCCATGGAGGTGCGCGACGTGCACCCGTCCCACTTCGGCCGTATGTGCCCGATCGAGTCTCCTGAAGGCCCGAACATCGGTCTGATCGGCTCCCTGGCAACCTTCGGCCGCGTCAACCCGTTCGGCTTCATCGAGACCCCGTACCGCAAGGTCGTCAACGGCCACGTGACCGACGAGGTCGAGTACATGACCGCTGACCGCGATCTTGACCACGTCATTGCCCAGGCCAACCAGGAGCTCGACGAGAACGGCAACTTCGTGCAGAAGTCCGCCCTTGCCCGAGTCGGCGAAGAAGAGGCGGTCGATGTGCCGGTGAGCTCCGTGGACTACATGGACGTCTCCCCGCGCCAGATGGTCTCCCTCGGCGCCTCCCTGATTCCGTTCCTGGAGCATGATGAGGGCCACCGTGCACTGATGGGTACCAACATGCAGCGTCAGGCCGTGCCGCTGATCGAATCCGAGCGCCCGCTGGTGGGCACCGGCTCCGAATGGCGCGCCGCCAACGACTCCGGCGACGTCATCAAGTCCGAGAAGGACGGTGTGGTTACCTACGTGTCCGCCGACCTGATCCGCGTGATGAACGACGACGGCACCACCAGCTCCTACAAGCTGGCCAAGTTCCAGCGCTCCAACCAGACCACCTGCTACAACCAGCGCCCGATCGTCCACGACGGCGAGCGTGTGGAAGCCGGCTCGGTTATGGCTGACGGCCCCGCCATCCAGAACGGCGACCTGGCCCTGGGCAAGAACCTGCTCATCGCCTTCATGCCGTGGAACGGCTACAACTACGAGGATGCTGTGATCATCTCCCAGCGCCTCGTGCAGGACGACACCCTCTCCTCCATCCACATCGAGGAGTACGAGATCGACGCCCGCGAAACCAAGCTGGGCGCCGAAGAGATCACCCGCGACCTGCCGAACGTCGGCGAGGACGCCGTGGCCAACCTCGACGAGCGCGGCATCATCCGCATTGGCGCCGAGGTCGAGGCCGGCGACATCCTGGTCGGTAAGGTCACCCCGAAGGGCGAGACCGAGCTGACCCCGGAGGAGCGCCTGCTGCGCGCCATCTTCGGCGAGAAGTCCCGCGAGGTGCGTGACACCTCCCTGCGCGTGCCCCACGGCGAGACCGGTACCGTCATCGGTGTCAAGGAGATCACCCGTGAGGATGCCGAGGAGGACGGCGACGAGCTGCCCAACGGCGTCAACCAGATGATCCGCGTCTACATCGCCCAGCACCGTAAGATCACGGTGGGCGACAAGCTCTCCGGCCGCCACGGCAACAAGGGCTGCATCTCCCGCATCCTGCCGGAAGAGGACATGCCGTTCCTGGCTGACGGTACTCCGGTCGACATCATGCTGAACCCGCTGGGTGTGCCTTCCCGAATGAACCTTGGCCAGGTGCTCGAACTGCACCTTGGCTGGATTGCTCACTCCGGTTGGGACATCTCTTTGGATCCGAATCTGGAAGCCGAGTGGAAGAAGCTGATTCCGTCCGGTGCCGAGAAGGCCGAGCCGAACACCCCGGTCGCCACCCCGGTGTTCGACGGTGTCAAGCCTGAGGTCCTGAAGGGCCTGCTGTCCACCACGCTGCCGAACCGCGACGGCGACCGTCTGGTCGGCCCCGACGGCAAGGCCACCCTGTTCGATGGCCGTACCGGTGAGCCGTACACCAAGCCGATTTCCGTTGGCTACATGTACATGCTGAAGCTGCACCACCTGGTCGACGACAAGATTCACGCTCGTTCCACCGGCCCGTACTCCATGATCACCCAGCAGCCGCTCGGTGGTAAGGCCCAGTTCGGCGGCCAGCGCTTCGGCGAGATGGAGGTGTGGGCCCTGGAGGCCTACGGCGCCGCCTACACGCTGCACGAGATGATGACCACCAAGTCCGATGACGTCGACGGCCGCGTGCGTGTCTACGGTGCCATCGTCAAGGGCGATAACCTGCCGCCGGCAGGCATCCCCGAGTCGTTCAAGGTGCTCCTGAAGGAAATGCAGTCCCTGTCCCTGAACGTCGAAGTGCTCAACGCCGAAGGCGTGGCCATCGACATGAAGGATGAGGATGACGATCCGGCCAGCTCCGCTGACGACCTCGGCTTCAACATCGGCGCCCGCCCCGACGCGGCCGCCAAGGAAGACCAGAAGGCCGAAGAGCCCGAATACCAGTGATCCCTCGGGCTGCATGCGGTCAATACGCCGCGTGTAGCTCCGCCAACGTGAAATAAATAACGTACAGAGACCTTTCCGGTTTGCACTACCCCTCAGTCAGCCTTGGCTGACAGCTCCCCTGACAAGGGGAGCTTGGGAAGGTCTCAAGAACAGAAACGGATTAACAAGTGCTGGACGTCAACGCATTTGACAAGATTCGCATCGGCCTTGCCACCGCCGATGACATCCGTGGTTGGAGCCACGGTGAGGTCAAGAAGCCTGAAACCATCAACTACCGTACGCTGAAGCCTGAGAAGGACGGTCTGTTCGGCGAACAGATCTTCGGCCCGACCCGTGACTGGGAGTGCGCCTGCGGCAAGTACAAGCGCGTGCGCTTCAAGGGCATCGTCTGCGAGCGATGCGGCGTCGAAGTGACCCGCAGCCGCGTGCGCCGTGAGCGCATGGGCCACATCGAGCTCGCCGCCCCGGTGACGCACATCTGGTTCTTCAAGGGTGTGCCTTCCCGCCTCGGCTACCTGCTGAACGTCACCCCGAAGGACCTGGAGCGCGTGATTTACTTCGCCTCCTACATGGTCACCGAGGTGAACGAAGACGAGCGTCACAACGATCTGCCCGGCCTGCAGGACGAGTTCGATTCCGAGATCAAGCGCCTTGAGCAGCGCCGTGACTCCGACATCGAAGCCCGCGCCAAGAAGGTCGAAGAGGATCTCGCCGCCCTTGAGGAGGCCGGCGAGGCCAAGGGCCCGGCCCGCACCAAGTTGCGTAACGGTGCCGAGCGTGATATGGCTGCCATCCGCACCCGCTACAACGACCAGATCGCCCGTGTGGACGCCGTCTTCGACAAGTTCAAGAAGCTCAAGCCCGGCGACATGGTCGACGACGTGGACCTGTGGCGCGAGATGCAGGACCGCTACGGCGATTACTTCGACGGCTGCATGGGCGCCGAAGCCATCAAGAAGCGCCTGCAGTCCCTCGACCTGGAGACCATCTCCAAGGAACTGCGCGAGGAGATCAAGGACGCTTCCGAACAGCGTAAGACCAAGGCCCTGAAGCGCCTCAAGGTCGTCAACGCCTTCCTGACCACCGGCAACAAGCCGGAGGCCATGGTGCTCGACGTGATCCCGGTCATCCCGCCGGACCTGCGCCCGATGGTCCAGCTCGACGGTGGCCGCTTCGCCACCTCCGACCTCAACGACCTGTACCGCCGTGTGATCAACCGTAACAACCGTCTGAAGCGACTGATCGAGCTCGGCGCCCCTGAAATCATGCTCAACAACGAGAAGCGCATGCTCCAGGAAGCCGTCGACTCCCTGTTCGACAACGGCCGTCGTGGTCGCCCGGTCACCGGTGCCTCCAACCGTCCGCTGAAGTCCCTGTCCGACATGCTCAAGGGTAAGCAGGGTCGTTTCCGTCAGAACCTGCTCGGTAAGCGAGTCGACTACTCCGGCCGTTCCGTGATCGTGGTCGGCCCGTCCCTGCGCATGCACCAGTGCGGTCTGCCGAAGCCGATGGCCCTCGAGCTGTTCAAGCCGTTCGTCATCAAGCGCCTCGTGGACCTGAACTATGCGCAGAACATGAAGTCCGCCAAGCGTCTTGTGGACCGCGGCGACGCCGAAGTGTGGGGCGTGCTCGAGGAGGTCATCTCCGAGCACCCCGTGCTGCTCAACCGTGCACCTACGCTGCACCGTCTGGGTATTCAGGCATTCGAGCCGATC
>ERZ773245.598-NODE-598-length-36785-cov-4.563545_pt1 | contig 36785 bp, 41 predicted proteins | sample MGYA00580988_ERZ773245 | MGnify/ENA primary metagenome ERZ773245 (study PRJEB29015, sample SAMEA2737792) | human gut metagenome | biome: human gut; feature: human-associated habitat; material: faeces | place: China | collected 2012 ... | reverse complement strand
TTTCTGATTGGGGACGGTTCTTTTTCGGAAAAGGAACCGTCCCCAATCAGAAAAATTCTATTGCTATTTTTTTCTCAATGTAGTAAAATGAGACCCAAAGATTAATATTACGAAAGGAAAAACAATGAGAAAAAAATGGAAATACTATGAAAATAAAAATAAACAAGAAGCTTTAAAATTGCAAGAAAAATACGGATTAAATAGTTTGATTTCTGAAATATTAGCAAACAGAGAAATAACAACCGAAAATGCAGAAATATTCTTAAATCCAAACAGACACGACTTCCATGATCCATTCCAAATGCCAGATATGGAAAAAGCAGTTCAAAGGATATTAAAAGCGATTGAAAACAAAGAAAAAACAATCATATTCGGGGACTATGATGTAGATGGAATAACAAGTTCAACGGTTTTAAAAAGTTTTTTTAAAGACAGAGGATTAGAGGTTGGAAACTATATTCCTAATAGATTAAAAGAAGGTTATGGATTAAATAAAGAAGCGGTAGAAAAAATAGCTAACGAAAACTATACTTTAATGATAACTGTAGATTGTGGAATTACAGGAAATGAGGAAATTGAATATGCAAAAACTTTTGGAATAGAAACTATTGTAACAGACCACCACGAACCAGCAGAAACCTTGCCAGATGCACTTGCTGTTGTAGACTGTAAAAGAAAAGACAACAAATATCCGTTTAGAGAACTTGCCGGAGTTGGAGTTGCTTTTAAATTAGCACAAGCTATAAGCATTAAAATGAATTTAGATGAAAAGGAATATTTAAAATATTTAGATATAGTTGCAATTGGTACAATTTCAGATATAGTGCCTTTGGTAGACGAAAATAGGGTAATAACGAAACTAGGCTTAAAACTTGTAAGGTGTACTAAAAATATTGGCTTAAAAGCGATTTTGAACGAAATACGGATATAATAAAATAGATTCTACTGCAATATCGTTTGGAGTAGCACCAAGAATTAATGCTTGTGGTAGAATGGGACATAGCTATAAAGCATTAGATCTTTTGCTTGAAAATGATTTTGAGAAAGCAACCAAACTTGCAGGAGAAATAAAAGAATTTAATAATGAAAGACAATTACAAGAAAAATACATATTCGAGGATGCTAATGAGCAAATTAAAGAAAAACACCTTGAAAATGAAGATTGCATAATTTTAGGCGGAAGTAGTTGGCATAGTGGCGTTATAGGAATTGTAGCCTCTAAAATAACTGAAATGTATTATAAACCTTCTATTTTAATTTGCTTTGAGGATGATAAAGATATAGGTAAAGGTTCAGGAAGAAGTATCCAAGGTTTTGATTTACATGATGCTTTAATGAAATGTAAAGATTTTTTAGCAGGATTTGGTGGGCACAGTATGGCTGTTGGAGTAAGTGTTGCTAAAGATAATTTTGAAAATTTTAAGGAAGAATTTTTAAAGCTTGCAAAAGAAGCGGATATCTCAAGTTTTGTACCTGTTTTAAATATTGATGCAGTATTAAATATAGATGATATAAATAAACAAATGGTAGAAAGTTTATCTTTACTAGAACCATTTGGGGAAGCAAATACTCAGCCTATATTTGCTTTTAAAGGCTTAAAAATTCAGTCAATTAGAAGCTTAACAGATGGAAAACATTTAAAATTAAGTTTAAAAAGTAATAACAATACATTCGTAAATGCAATAGGATTTAACCTAGGTTATCTTGCATCAGAATTTAAAATTGGAGACAAAGTAGATGTAGCAGGAAACTTGGAAATAAATTCTTTTAATGGAGTAGATAGTATCCAAATAAATTTAAAAGATGTAATGAAATCTATATAAATAAAGGGGGATTATATGATAACAGAGAATAAAGATGAAATAACAATTTATGATGTAATATCAAAGAAAAAAGAAGTATCTAGAAAAGCAGATACAAAGCTAATAATGAAAGCTTACAACTTAGCTGCAGAAAAACATAAAGACCAAAAAAGAGGGTCAGGTGAGCCTTATATAATCCATCCTTTAAATGTGGCATATATTTTAGCATCAATAGGAATGGATGATAATACACTTTGTGCAGCTCTTCTTCACGATGTAGTAGAAGATACAGATGTTACTGGGAAAGATTTAACAGATATGTTTGGAGAGGAAATCTCAGAAATGGTTGCTGGTGTTACTAAATTAAGTACTATTCAATTTGCAACCTTAGAAGAAACGCAAGTAGAAAATTATAGAAGAATGTTTTTAGCAATGGGAAAAGACATAAGAGTTATATTAATAAAACTTGCAGATAGACTTCATAATATGAGAACATTAAAATATCTAAAAAGAGACAGGCAAATTGCAAATGCAAAAGAAACTCTAGAACTATATGCACCACTTGCAAATAGGTTAGGTCTATATTCAATAAAAGCAGAACTTGAGGACCTTGGCTTTAAATATATGTATCCAGAAAAGTATTATGATTTAGTTGAAAGTATAAATAAGAAAAAAGATGAAAGACTAAAGTTTATAGAAAAAATAATGGATGATATACGAGTTCAGCTAAAAAAACAAAGAATAGATGCAGAAGTTACAGGAAGAGCCAAACACTTGTACTCTATATATAGAAAGATGATAAGAGACAATTGTACAATAGACCAAATATATGATTTATTTGCTATGAGAATTATAGTAAACTCTGTAAAAGACTGTTACGCTGCACTAGGTGTAGTTCACGAAATGTATAGTCCAATGCCAGGAAGATTTAAAGACTATATAGCTGTTCCAAAACCTAATATGTATCAATCAATTCATACAACATTACTTGGAGAAAAAGGAACACCTTTTGAGGTTCAAATTCGTACTTGGGATATGCACAAAATTGCAGAAAATGGTATCGCAGCACACTGGGCATACAAAGAAGCAAATTTCTTAGGTAGAGGAAAGAAAAATGTAGTTGTAACAGAAGATAAACTTGCGTGGCTACGTGAAACTTTAGAGTGGCAACAAGAAATGCAAGATCCAGAACAATTTTTAGATAATTTAAAAAGAGAACTATTCGAGGATGAGGTTTATGTATTTACCCCAAAAGGTTTAATAAAAGTTTTACCAAAAGGTGCAACACCAATTGATTTTGCATATTCTATTCACGCTGAAATTGGAAATCACATGACAGGATGTAAGATAAACAGTAAAATGATGCCTATTATTACCCCATTAAAAAGTGGAGATATAGTAGAAATAATTACATCAGATAACTCAAAAGGTCCAAGTATGGATTGGCTTAAATTTATAAAAAGTGCACAAGCTAAGAACAAGATAAATAGTTGGTTTAAAAAAGAGAAAAAAGCAGAGAATATTGAAAAGGGTAAAACATCTATTGATAAAGAATTAAAAAGATTAGGTTTATCTCATGATAAATTATTTAAAATAGATTACATTACGCCAATGCTTAATAGATATAAATATAAAGACTTAGACGAAATGTATGCAGCAGTTGGATTTGGTGCAAATTCAGCAGGAAAAGTAATTGCTCGTATGCTTATAGAGTATAGAAAAGACCATAAAGAAGAAGAAATCGAGGAAAAGCTTGAGGAATTATCTAAAGCTAAAACAGATAGAAAAACAAAACCATCTAGTAATGGTATAATAGTTAAGGGAATTGATAATTGCTTAGTAAAGCTTTCTAAGTGTTGCAACCCACTTCCAGGAGATGAAATTATAGGATATATTACAAAAGGTAGAGGTGTTTCTGTTCACAGAAAAGATTGTGTTAATGTTAAAGATTTATTAAAAGAGGAAAATAGAATTATTGATGTTTCTTGGGTAGAAGAAAAACAAGCTTCTTATAATGTTGATATAGAAATTTCAGCAAATGATAGAAGCGGATTACTAGCAGATATTACAAAAGCTTTATCTACTGCTAAAGCAAATATTGTTGGAATTAATGCAAAAACTGGTAAAGATAGAATTGCAATTATAGAACTTACATTAGAAACAAAAAATATAGATGAACTTAATTCTATTTTAAAAGCTGTTCGCAAGGTGGATAGTGTTTATGAAGTAACAAGAAAGAAGGTTTAGAATTTAATGATACTAAAGAGATTAAAAATATCAACATGGATAGGGGATGAAACAAATTGCTATATAGTTTTCGACCAAGAAAGTAAAGAAACGATGGTTGTTGATCCAGCAGGTGATGTAGATAGAATTATTGAAATGATAAATATTTTACAAGGAAATTTAAAATATATTTTTCTAACCCATTGCCACGGGGACCATATAGCAGGAGTTAAGGAATTAAGAGAGAAAACGGGTGGAAAGGTTTTGATTCATAGATTAGATGCAGAAGGTTTGAACAATAAAGAAATAAATCTTACTGAATTTATGGATGGACTTCCAGAAATCGAAATAGATGCAGATTCTAGATTAGATGATGGAGATTTAATTCATTTAGGTAATCTTGAGTTTAAAGTTATTCATACGCCGGGGCATACAAAAGGAGGATGTTCTTTATATTTAGAAAGTGAAAAACTTTTGTTTTCTGGTGATACTTTATTTAGAGGTACCTGGGGAAGGACAGATTTACCTACTTCTGATTTTGATGATATTATGAATTCTATTATAAATAAGTTACTTATTTTACCAGATGATACTATTGTGTATCCAGGTCATGGTAAATCTACTATGATTGAAAATGAGAAGCCTATTTATTTGGAACTTAAACCTAGAAAAATGTGAAAATAGAAGGATAATAAAGAAAATATGGAAAAAATTACCAATTAACTATAAAAAGACACTGATTTTCGATTTGATTATTGGAAAAAAATGGAATATTATATGTCCGTACAACTTGCAAAAGATAATCTTTTATTTAGATTATCGCTATTTACTGAAAGGAGAACTATATGCAGAACGAAAAGGACAATGTTGCTACTATCAAACGAAAAAAAGAAACGAACCCAAATAACAATTCGGTTAGATCAGATTATTATCCGTTTAACCAAACTTTTTTAGATGATTATTACAGGCGTTGGGAGGCTGAGAATTCTAAAAATTAATAAAAGGATGAGCAAATATAGTAAAATTATATTTGCTCATCTTTTTGCATATTTTTTTTAGTATTGAATATATATCTATTTAGGGAGAAAATATATGTTTAATGTTACTGTAATAAGATTAAAGGATGTTATAAGGATAATTTTATTTGTAAGTATTTTTTATTTTTTTGCAAATTTTATGATTAAAAATGTTCAAGTTAAGACCTTTGTTGGACAGAAAATAGATTTTGTTAATACAAATAAAATTAGAAATTTGGGTTTGGGTGTTGAAAGTTGTTTGTTTAGATATGTTTTTGCTGATGGAGAAGCGGAAAATTTGAAAACAGAAGAAGCGGAATCAGAGATTAAAAATATATCAGCCAAAAAAATAATAGCCATTGGTTCGAAACTATTTAAAATAAAAGAAAAAGAAACAAAATTCGGACAAGAATCTAGTGAAATACAGCAAGAGCCACAAAACACAAACACAAATTCGGAAGAACAAAAAATAGCACAAACTCAAGATATAGCAACAGACACAAACACTCAAGTTGTAACTCAAAACCCAATAGCCGAACGATATAATAGAGAATATAATGGAATAAAAATAAGAAATGAAACATCTTATGAGCTAACAGATGATATGTTAAACCCAGAAAATCTAGATATAGATAAGAAAGATATAATAATATTCCATACTCATACTTGTGAAAGTTATACTCAAACCGAAAACTATCAATATGAACCATCACGGAAATTACAGAACAACAAATCAAAATTTTTCTGTTGTGCGTGTTGGAGATGAACTAACAAATTACCTTGGAAATTATGGCTTTAATGTAAATCACAATAAGGATTTTCACGATTATCCTGCATATACTGGTTCATATTCTAGGTCATTAAAAACAGTACAAAATATATTAAGCAATTTTAATTCTGATATAATAATAGATTTACATAGAGATGCAATTGGAAGTAGAGAAGATTATGCACCATTAGTCAAAATAGGCGAAGACTATTGTGCACAGCTTATGTTTGTAATGGGAAGTAATGGAGGAGGATTATCACATTCGAACTGGTGTTCTAATTTGAAATTTGCGGTAAAAGTTCAACAAAAAGCAAATGAATTATATCCTGGATTATTTAAACCAATTATTCTAAGAAATTCTAGGTATAATCAGCATCTTGGCAAAGCAGCTTGTATAATTGAGGTAGGAGCAACAGGAAACACAATGGAACAAACATTATCTAGTATGAAATATCTAAGTAAAGTGATGGAAGAAGCTTTAAAATAAAGTCTGAATAGTAGTTAAAATTTGGCATATAATATTTATATAGCCAAATTTTAACAAGAGAGGTGAATATATATGCCTAAAGAAAACCAATATTGGACAAGTGTTATAAAAAGGATATTTTTAGTTTTTTTAGCAATTATTTTAACAATTGTAGCATTTAAACTTGCTATATTTTATATGCCTTTTTTGATTGCATTTATTATATCTTTAATTATAGAACCATTAATAAAAAAGCTTATGAAAAAATTAAAAATCACTAGAAGGTTAAGCTCAATTATTGTATTTATAATAACATTTGGAATAATAATTGGACTTTTAGGATGGGGAATTGCTACAATTATTTCAGAATCCTCAAATTTGCTTTCAGATTTCAATAACTATTATGATAATATATATTTTCAGGTTCAAAAAATATTAGAAAAATTCAATTCTGTAAAACTAAGATTTTCAAAAGAATTAATAGACATAATTGAAAAAAATAGTTTTACTATATTAAATAATATATCCAACTATTTTCAAAATTTTTTAATGGGAATTGTAAATGGAATAAAACTTATACCTTGTATGATGATATATGTAGGTGTAACAATTTTAGCATTATATTTTATTTGCACAGATAAAATATATATGTTAGATGAATTAGAACATCATTTACCAGAAAGATGGATGAAAGAACTTACTCGGACACATAAGAGAACTTGTAAAAGTCTTAGGAGGATATTTAAAGGCACAAGCGACACTTATATTAATTTCATTTATAATATCTCTAATAGGCCTTTATATAATGTATTTTTGTGGGTTAAATGTTGGATTTCCACTTATTATTGCTCTTGGAATTGCCTTTGTAGATGCTCTTCCAATTTTAGGCTCAGGAACCGTTATGGTACCTTGGGGAATTTTATCTGGATTAAATGGAGATTTAAAATTAGGTTTAGCAATAATTGGCTTATGGATTATTATGTCTGTAACTAGACAATTTATTGAGCCTAAAATTGTTAGTCGGAAATATTGGAATTCATCCTATTTTTACAGTTGCTGCAATGTATACCGGTTTTAAGTTTATTGGAGTTTTGCGGTATGTTTGTAGGACCTATTGTTCTTATTATTTTGAAAAATGTTTTTTCTAAGTTTTTTGATGGGGGAATTGTGAAAACTATTTTTAATTTGAAATAATAAAAGCCAATTGTTCAATATGAATAATTGGCTAGAACATACTAGAAGTAGGAACATAAGAATTATCAGGAACAGAAACAAATTTATTTTCAGGCTCATTGCACTCAAACATATTATCAACTTTAATTTGAGCAATATCGCCATAATATTCACCTTTTACAATGGTACCAGTAATATCAACCCAAGTATTGTCTTTAAACTCATAAGCAGTATCATAAGTGCACAAAAATCCAACAACAAGACTTTGAGAAGTATTTTCATTTACAATCATATCACGAGCTAAAACAAACTCATTTTTATCAAAATCAATAAGTCTATAAACATAACCAGTAAAATGAACTTTACATCCAATATAAGAATCAATATCTTCGGTAACTGCTTGTAAAATATTTGTATAATTTTCAGGCGTTATTTCAAAAATCTTATCAGATTTTATGGTATCAGTAAGTTTTATTTCTTGACTATATCTAGATTCATTTTTTAAAAATATGTTATAAATACTAACAGAAAAGATAACTAAAATAATTAAAAGCATAACAATAAATAAAAATTTAACCAATCTATTACCATTTAGTTTCAAATTATATAAAAACATAAAATAACCTTCCTTCATAAGACTTAAAATAAAATTTAATTTATAATAAAAATTTATTCTAAAAAGTGAAGAATATTACAAAAAAACTTGCGAAAAAATAATTTTAGTGATATATTAAACGGGAAAAATACTTAAAACAATTTGAGAGGATGAAAAAGAATATGAAATTATTTAAATCATACAGCGAAAAAGAGGTTAAAAAAGTAAGACCTATAGTTGACAAAATTAATAGTTTAGAAGAAGAAATAAGCAAATTATCAGACCAAGAATTAACTAAAAAAACAGCTTATTTTAAAGAAGAATTAAAAAACGGAAAAACATTAGATGATATTTTACCAGAAGCATTTGCGGTAGTTAGAGAAGCATCAAAAAGAGTTTTAGGAATGAGACACTTTGATGTTCAATTAATAGGTGGAATTATACTTCATCAAGGAAGAATTGCAGAAATGAAAACAGGTGAAGGAAAAACCTTAGTTGCAACACTTCCAGTATACTTAAATGCCTTAGAAGGAAAAGGCGTACACGTAATAACAGTAAATGATTACTTAGCAAAACGTGATAGCGAATGGATGGGAAAATTATATAAATTCTTAGGATTATCAGTAGGACTTGTAGTTTCTGGACAAACTCCAAAACAAAAACAAGAAGCATATAATAGTGATATTACTTATGGTACAAACAATGAGTTCGGATTTGACTACTTAAGAGATAATATGGTTATATATAAAGAACAACTAGTACAAAGAAGTTTGCATTTTGCAATAGTAGACGAAATAGATAGTATTTTAATAGATGAAGCTAGAACACCACTTATAATTTCAGGTAGTGCGAATACATCATCAGATTTATATAAAAAAGCAGATACATTTGTAAGGAAATTACAAGCAAAAGTTATAGTAGAAGAAGATGTTAAAGACTTTGACCAACAAGAAGATAATGAAAAATATGACTACATTGTAGACTTAAAAGCAAAATCTGCAACATTAACACAAAAAGGTATAGAAAAAGCTGAAAGAGAATTTGGACTAGAAAACCTAAATGATATAGAAAACTCTAGTATCGTACATCACATAAATAAAGCATTACACGCACATGGTGTAATGAAAAAAGATACAGATTACATTGTAAAAGATGGACAAGTATTAATAGTTGATGAATTTACTGGACGTATTATGTATGGAAGAAGATATAATGACGGATTACATCAAGCTCTAGAAGCAAAGGAAAAAGTAAAAATAGCAGATGAATCAAAAACACTTGCTACAATTACATTCCAAAACTTCTTCAGAATGTATGGAAAACTTTCAGGAATGACAGGTACTGCAATGACAGAAGAAAGCGAATTTGAGGAAATTTACAACTTAGACGTTGTTGCAATTCCAACAAACAAACCTGTAATGAGAAAAGATTTAAATGATGTTATATACAAAAATGAAAGAGCTAAATTTAACGCAATAGTAGAAAGTGTAAAAGAAGCTCACGCAAAAGGACAACCAATATTAATTGGTACTGTATCTGTTGAAAAATCAGAATTATTAAGCAAAAAATTAAAAGAAGCAGGAATTAAACATACTGTATTAAATGCTAAATATCACGAACAAGAAGCCGAAATAATTGCTCAAGCAGGTAAGTTTGGAGCAGTTACAATCGCAACAAACATGGCAGGACGTGGAACTGATATTATGCTTGGAGGAAATAGCGAATTCTTAGCAAAACAAGAAATGAAAGCAAACAAAGTTCCAGAAAACTTAATCGAAGAATCAAACACATATTATGAAACAGATGACCAAGATATATTAAGAGCAAGAGAAACATTTAAGAAATTAGATGAAAAATATCAAGAACAAATAAAAGAAGAAAAAGAAAAAGTAATAGCTGCAGGTGGTCTAAAAATAATAGGAACAGAACGTCACGAATCAAGACGTATCGACAACCAATTACGTGGACGTAGTGGACGTCAAGGAGACCCAGGAGAATCTAAATTCTATATAGGACTAGATGACAACTTAATGAAAATTTTCGGTGGAGATAGAGTAACAAAAGTTTATTCAGCATTAAATGTTGATGAAAATATGCCAATCGAAGTTAGAATGATTTCAAAGGCAGTTGAAAATGCTCAAAAGAAAGTTGAAGGAAGAAACTTCAGTATTCGTAAAAATGTCCTAAAATATGATGATGTTATGAATGTTCAAAGAGAAGAAATTTATTCTCAAAGAAAACAAGTTCTTGATGGAATGGATTTAAGCTCTGTTATATCAAATTATATTGATTGGGTTGCAAGAGCAACAGTTGAAACATATCATGAATCAGATGAAAAAGGAAAATTAACTTTAAATATAGAAGCTTTATCAAATGAGATTGTAAGCACATTTGGAATAAATATGTTAGATGAATTAAAAGATAAATCTGGAGATGTAGAAGCAATTGTTTCAAGTTTACAGGAAAAGGCTCACGAAAAATATGCTGATAAAGAAAAAGAAATCGAAGCTGAACAATTACGTGAAATAGAAAGAATTGTTATGCTAAAAGTTGTTGATCAAAAATGGATGGACCACATTGATAATATGGATGAACTTAGAAAAGGTATTGGGCTTCAAGGTTGGGGACAAAAAGACCCAGTTGTTCAATACAGAATTGTTGGTACAGAAATGTTTGACGAAATGATTGAAGCAATAAAGGTTGATGTTGTTAAACTTCTTATGAATTTAAGACAACAAAAGGATTTAAGAAGAAGCGAAACAGCTAAAATTACTAAAGCTGCTTTGCAATCTATAAATAGTGTTGACGGAGGACAATCTTCTGTAGAAAATCCTGAAGTTAATAGAACTGTTGTTAGGGAAGAACCTAAGGTTGGTAGAAATGACCCTTGCCCTTGTGGAAGTGGAAAGAAGTATAAGAATTGTTGTGGAAGAAATAAATAAATTATAATATATTAAAGAGAAGGGCTGCTTAAGTAAATAAAGTGGCACTTCTTTTTTTACAAATTTTGGTATGAAATTATCGCGAAGGAGATAAATATATGAATTTTTGAACAATGGCAGTTTTATATATAATGTCCAAAATCAAAAAAATAGAAATGGGTAATATTGATGAACAAGTATAGGAAAAATGACAAATTACTTCGAAAATATTGCGGAAGAAATAGATTATTGTTCGCTGAATAAATACTATATTTAATGTTAACATAAAAAAGATTGAAAGTATTGATAAAATATGGTATAATAAAATTATGGTTATCCATTTTTGAAACTTATAAACATGTATAATTAACAAGGAGGAGCATATTATGTTATATGATGAGTTTTTGAAGCTTAGTTTTGAAGAACGGAAAAAAATTTTAAGGGAGATTGATACTTCTACACCAGAAGGAAGAAAAAATGCTGACGATGTAATCAATTATTATGATAGCGATGCGGTTAATACATTACTTTTAAGCGTGCGAACTCTCACAGAAGATGATCTTGTTAGTATTTTTAAAAGATTTTCCGGTACAAAATCTTGTTATATTAGAGGACAATCCTTTGCAGGACACCCCAATTTCACTTTGAATGTATTAAATCAGATTAAAAACAAAAGATCGTTTTTAGGAAATAGTGTTTTGGTTGCAGCAGCTAAAACTACTAAGAATGAAGAAATTTATAACATTTTATATTCACTAGGAAAGAAATCAATCTTGAATGCTTGCAAGAACAATCCGCATTTTGGTTTTCGTGAGAATGAAGAATTAAGCGAAAATATAAAATTGATTCTTTTTATGGTCAATAGTGGTGAAATTTCAGAAAACACTGGTCTCGAAATACTAAATAAGTTTAATGTACCATCCGCAGTTATCATAGCTATGTTCAAACAAAATTCTAAATGGCGTAAATTCATTTTAGAACACAATAAGTTGAAGTTTGAAAGTATCGATGAGCAGTTTATGATTGCAAACGACTTTGAAACTGACGAAAAAATTCTATATGAGCTTTCCCGTGTTGTAAAAAATAATGATGTAAAGAAAGCTATTCTTGCTCATCCTAACTGTACGTTAGAAATTGCAAGAAACATGTTTAAGTAAGTATTAAAAATACCACACCAAATTTTCAAATTTTGAAATGGTGTGGTATTTTGCATTAATATCGTGATGCATACTATACTATAATAGTACAATATTCACTTTTTATTTTCTTTACTTTTGCATTATGCTATGATATAATTTCTACAATTAAATTTTTATAAATTCCTTTAGGAAATTTAACTTATAGAACATATTAACAACAGATTATTATCAGAGGAGGAAAAATGATGCAAAAAAATGAAACAAAACCTATAATAGAAAAATATAAGAAATTAAATGAAGCATGTGCAAAAAACGAAATTATTGTTTTAGGAGATGAGGAACACAAACCTAAACTTTATAAGGAAATTAGTACATTTGAAAAAAATGGCTTTATTGAAAAGTTTTGTAAAATTCATAATTGAGGCAGTTTTTCTGCCTCGATTTAATAAAAAAAAGAGAACAGAGTTAATTATGCAATATGTAGTAGTGTCAGATATATATGGTTCATTGTATTATGTAAAAAAATTAGATGAAATAATAAACCAAGAAGATTCAGATAGAATAATTTTATTAGGAGATATATATAATTCAGATAATGTACCACCAGCAGGAGATGTAATAGTGCACGGACATTTTCATACGGGATTTATAAAAGAAGAATATGGATTAATATTTGCAAATCCGGGTTCGATTTCATTACCTAAAAATAATACCGCTCATAGTTATTTGATAATAAATGATTTGAAATTTATTTTGAAAGATATTGAGGGAAATGATAAAATTAGAAAAAAAGTGAAACCAATTAATAAATTTTCTCAATATATAAGTGTAAGGTATCTTAAATAAAAAATAAGGAGTTTAGATCTAATTTGAAAAAGAAGAAAAAAAGTAGAACAATATTTAAAAAACAATAAATTAGATTTAGAAATAGTAATAGATGAATATAGTGGTTATGTTTATAAAATTATTGAAAATATGGCTATGCAGTATTTATCAAAAGAAGATATAGAGGAAATAATATCAGATACATTTTTTATACTATGGAAAAAATAAAAATTGTAGTGTGTTACACTCATAAATGCGATTTTGAAAAAGAAAGCAAATTTGATAAGCTCAATTTTCAAAAGAAGAATGAATAAGCGAATAAGTATATGAATGTTATCACGTTTTGATTAAGATAAATAAAATGCAAATTGAAAATTAAATAATAGCGCTTATGATAAATTCATTGTCATTATCGTCATCAAAACGTGTGCTACGAAGATATGCAAGAAAGGAGAACGATAATATGGCATATACAATAACAAGAAGTAGGATAAGATAGAATAATATTAGCAGTAGTTCATATGGATGAGGCAACACCTCATATGCACTTATCATTTTGAAGATGTACTAAATAAATATGGAAAAGTAGTAGAACAACGAATAGTAAGAATATAGGGAATGTTTTGCAAATTAATAAGGCAGATATGATATTTACAAGACCAGATGGCAAATATGTTGGAAGAAATATTCTAAATTATCCATTTAAGATAATTCATAAAGAACTTGGTATTGAAAATTGTAGATTCTATGATTTAAGAGGAAGTTATGCAACTATTAATTTAAGAAATGGCATAGAAATCAGAGATGTTGCTGATATTTTAGGACACAAATATATAGAAACTGCGGAAAACTTTTATATAACAAGTATTGATGAAAATAGGAGAGATGTAAGTAATGTGTTTGACAATTTGATGAGTTCTAAAACAATCAATGATATTATTAAATATGAAAATGATTATTAACATATGGAGCTAGTATAATTACTGGCTCTTTAAAATATTAGAAAAAAGATATAAAATTTTTGAAATATTGAGACAATCAATCTAAAGTATGATATAATGTTTGGCAAATAGAATAAAAGGTGGCATAAAATATGGATAAATATATAAAAGTTGGAATTGGAGTAATGATTTTAGATGGTAATAAAATATTATTAGGACATAGATTTAAAGATAAGAAAGATACAGGAGGAATATATGAAGTTGATTGTTGGACTGTACCTGGTGGAAAGCAAGAATATGACGAAACATTTTTAGAGGGTGCTAAACGTGAAGTAAAAGAAGAAACAAATTTAGATGTAGATGATTTAGAACTATTTAATGTAGCAGATGACATTCAGCCAGATAGACATTATATAACATTACAAGTTGTAGCAAAAAAGCATACTGGTGAATTAAAGATAATGGAGCCAACAAAAGAAGACGAATGGCAATGGTTTGATTTAGATAATTTGCCAGAAAAATTATATTCACCATCAAGAAAATTTATTGAAAGATATTTAAAATTAAGAAAATAAGTATAAGATAGGAAAATTAATTATGGAGTTATGGGAAGTTTTGGATGATAATGGAAATCCAACAGGGGAAATAATGGAAAAGTACGATAAAAAAGTATTCGATAAAGGATTATACCATTTAGGTGCAGATGTATGGATTATCAATAATGAAAATAAAATATTAATCCAAAAGAGATCAGAACAAAAAAGATTAGAACCTAATGTATGGGCAATGACAGGTGGGTCTGTAATATTAGGAGAGAAATCTAAAGAAACAATAGTAAGAGAAGCGAAAGAAGAACTAGATATAGATATAAATCCGAATGAATTAAAATTAATAACAAAATTTAAAACTGGCAATGTATGGATAGACACATATATATTAAAATGCAATTACGATATATCAAAAATGAAATTTCAAGCAGAAGAAGTATCTGATGCGAAATGGGCAACATGGTCAGAAATCAATACATTAGTTAATAATGGTGAATTTATCAAACATAGATGGGAATTTGTTAATAAATTCTTAAAAGATGAATTGAAGGAAACAAATGGATTTTTGTACTAATAAAATTACTAGAAGATACCCTATGCAAAGTTATTGCTCTAATTTAGAGTGTGAAGAATTATGCTATATTTTAGAAGGCAAAGGAACTATACATAAAATAAATAGTGAAACAATTGAGTTTAACAAAGGCGATATTATTTTTATAAATAAAAAAGATATATATTATTGGGATGGCAATTTTAAATTAGCAATTGTTTGTTCTCCAGCATGGTCAAAAGAACAATGTAAATTGTATAGCGAGGAGGATTTTGTTTGAATATTTTAGATATATATAACAAATATCATTTACCAGAGAATTTACAAATGCATATGTTAAGAGTTGCAGCATGTAGTAATTTAATTATAGATAACTGGACTGGTAATAAATTAGATAAGAATGCAATTATAAGAGTTTGTTTATTACATGATATGGGGAATATGGTTAAAATACCAGAAGATTTTTCTAATGATAATGAATTTATAGCTATTAGAAAAAGATATTTTGACCAATATGGCACTAATGACCATGAAATAAATTTAGAGATTGGAAAGATTGAAGGACTATCTGATAAAGAATTAATAATTTTAGATGGAAAAAGATCTAGAAAAAATGAACAAACTTTAAATTCAGATTCTTATGAAATAAAAATATGTGCCTATTGTGATCAAAGAGTTGCTCCAGATGGTATAGTTGATTTGAATACTAGATTAGAAGATGCAAAAGCAAGATATAAAGATAAACCTTTATCAGTATGGTCAAATGAAGAAAAGGCAAATCATCTAATAGATTGTGCTTTAGGAATCGAAAAACAAGTTATGGAAAATTGCAAAATATCTCCAAAAGATATAAATGATGAGACTATAAAAGATTACATAATAAAATTAAAATATTATGATATATAAATGCTAAAAGAGGAATGATAAAATATGAAGATATATGTATACCTAGATGAAAGTCGAATCAATTCATAAAAATAGTAAAACAAGATATTTTGCAGTGTGTGGATACTTTTCTTATGAAGAAGATAAACTGAAAATAAAAGCAAAGTATAAAAAAGAAAATCTTAAATTAAAGAAAGAAAAGAATCTAAGTTTAGATACTGAAATAAAGTCATATGACATGACCGAAAATGAAAAAATACAAATTTTTACTAAAATTCAGGATATCGAAACTTTTTATGGTTGTGTTAAAGTATTTGATAAAAAGTATATGAAAAAGGAAATAGTTGATTCAAATATATTTTTTAATTATGCTGTAAAGGTGATTTAACAGTTAATACTTTTTATAATTCATACAAAGATATAAGTATTGTTGAGAATTTAATAAAAGAATTAAAACCTAAAAACTTTAGAGTAAGTTTATTTCCAAGAAATAATAGGAATAAAAAAGCAAAATAATACATAAAATATTAGTGAAATATTTGACATACAATTTTTTGTGTGGTACTCTATTTATAGAGTAAGACCTAGGTAAGGTAGCTAAAAGCTAAGCGTATGTTAAGTACGCTGCCACCTAGGCATTTTTATTATAATTTAAAAATCGAATGTAAACATTGTTTGCATTTTGTTTGCAAAAAATAAGAAAACATATACAAAAATAATACTAATAATACCAAAAATATAAATGGCTATAATCCGTGATATTATTAGTATACATAGTATTCTATAGTATTGATAATACAGAGATAAAGTCTTCTTGTGGAAGTGGCAAAAAGTACAAAAACTGTTGTGGAAGAAATAAATAAAGCGTGGCTTTAATACAAGTTATATAAATTATTTATAAAATAAGGAATACATTATTTGAATATTAAAAAGTTTAATATTGACTGACATTGTAAAAGATGCCAGTCTTTTTTTCGTTCAATCGTTATTTGCAGATTGGAGGTAAAAATAAAATGGTAAATGTAAGAAAGAGAGGAAATGTTTATGAGTACAATTTTGATGTTGCTAAAATTGAGGGTAAAAGAAAAAAATTACGAAATCAGGCTTTAAAACAAAAGCAGAAGCACTAAAACAAGGAACAATTGCATATAATGAATATTTAAATACTGGGAGAAAAGTAGTATCTAATGAAATGAGTTATTCAGATTTTCTAGATTATTGGTTAGATAATCATTGTAAAATTAATTTAAAGTATCATACTATAGAATCGTATAGCAATATAGTTAAAACACATTTAAAAATGAATATGTCAAAATAAATTCTGCTGCAAACTTAAAATTACCCAAATATGATGAGCCACCAAAAGATGTGGCACATATATTTACAACGGAAGAAATAAATACAATATTAAATAGATTCAAAAAGAATCATTGTATATATTATGCATTTTTAACAGCATATTGTACTGGATTAAGAATAGCAGAAGTATTTGCTCTAACATGGGATGATATTGATTTTAAAAATAAAACAATTAGTGTAAACAAAAATATACTAAAGAAAAATCAAGCAGGAGGAACAAAAGGGAGACATTTAAGTGGTAATTCAACAACTGTATGGTATATTGGAACAACAAAAACTAAAAGTGGAGAAAGACAAATTCATATTAGTCCAACACTTATGAAAGCTTTAGTAAATTTTAAAAATAGACAGATGGAATTGAGACTTTTATATGGTAAAGACTATAAGTATTATCACTTTGAAGAAATAAAAAATCAATATGGAAAAGTTCTGGAATATCAAATAATAGAAAATCAATCCAATATATTATCAATGAAACTTGCTAATATGATTTTTACAAGAGATAATGGCAAGTATTGTGGTACAGATATTATAAAATATCCATATAAAATAATTCATGATAAGCTTGGAATAAAGAATTGTAGGTTTTATGATTTACGAGGAAGTTATGCAACTACAATTTTAAGAAATGGAGTAGAAATACGAGATGTTGCAGATGTATTGGGACATAAAGATATAGAAACTACGGAAAATTATTATATTTCAAGCACAGATGAAACAAGAAAAAATGTAACAGATTCTTATGAAAGTACTATAAATTTAGATGTGATTAAAGAAATCATAGAATATAAAATTTCAATGTAAAAATAATTAGTTCTTAAAAAATTGTATTTAATAAAGTAGGGAGCAAATTATATAAATGTGCTCTCTACAAATTGATTAAAGAAAACAAAAATTTGTTGAATGAAATGATTTTATTTGATATAATACAAATGTGAAAAATTAAAAGTAGGCAAAAAATTTCAATAAAAAAATATTGTAGGAGATGATTTAATTATGACAATAGTGGCAGGTTCTTTAATAGTAAGAGATAACAAAATATTAATGGTTCAAGAGGCAAAAAAATCATGTTATGGTCAATGGAATTTTCCTGCTGGACATGTTGATGAAGAAGAATTGATAACTGATGCAGCAATTAGAGAAGCATTTGAAGAGACAGGTTGCAAAATAAAATTAACTGGAGTTTTACCAATTAGCACAATTGTATTACCTAACGGTGAAACAATAGTAACGATTAAATTTACAGCAGATATTATAGAAGAAAATATTAAAGTTGATAAAAGTGAACAGTTAGACGTGCAATGGATAGAATTAGACAAAGTAAAGAATATGACTAAAGATGAACTTAGAGGATTTGATACAGCTCTAAATGATATTAAAAATATGGAAAATGGTAAGACATATCCATTAGAATTATTTGATACTAAAATTTATAGAAGATAGGAGGATTTGAATGATTATGAAAAAAGTCGCTTTTATAACAGGAGGGGCAAGAGGGATAGGTAAAGCTATTTCTGAAAGATTTGCTAAAGAAGGTTATAATCTTATAATAAATTATAAAGAAAATGATATACGAGCAAAAGAAATAAAAAAACAATTGGAAGAAAAATTTGAAATTGAAGTTATGATAATTAAAACTGATTTAAGCAAAGAAGAATCTATAAATAATATGATTGATGAGATATACAAAAAATATTCTAAAATTGACGTTTTAGTTAATAATGCTGGTGTAGTAATTGATAAAGAATTTACAGAAAGAAGTGTGGATGATTGGAAGGAAACATTGAGCGTTAATTTAATAGCTCCATTTGTATTGACAAAATTAATTGGTAAAAAAATGTATAAAGAAAAAAGTGGTGTTATAATAAATATTTCAAGTACAAATGGATTAAATACATATTATCCATTAAGTGTTGATTATGATGCTTCAAAATCTGGATTAATAAGCTTAACATATGATTCTGCTGTTGAATTTGCACCATATGTCAGAGTAAATTGTATTGCCCCAGGTTGGGTTAATACTGAAATGAATAAGGACTTAGAAGAGAATTTCAAAAAAGAAGAATCAGAAAGAATATTAGTAAAAAGATTTGGTGAGCCAGGAGAAATAGCAAATGTTGTTTATTTTCTTGCAAGCAAAGAAGCTAGTTTTATTAATTCAGAAGTAATAAAAGTTGATGGAGGATGGTATTAAATTATCTTTAGAGAAAGGACTAATATAAATGAAAGATATTGTTAAATTTGATTTAAAAGAATTAGAAAAATTAAATACTCCATTTGCTAATTATATTTTAGGTAGAAGTTATGATTTAGAAGAAAATGGTGTAACTCAAGATTATAAAAAGGCATTGCAATATTATATGAAGAATTTTGATAAATATCCTTTAAGTCAGTATTCGATTGGAATGTCTTATTTATACGGACTAGGAGATGAATTAGACGTTGATGAAGAAAAAGGAGATACGATACTTAAATATGCATTTCCTAGATTATTGCAAATGCAAACAGATGAATTATTAGATTCCAACGAAAGATTATATGCTACTTTTGTAGAAGCAGCTTATTATAATTATGGAATTGGTGGTGTTGAGCAAAATCTAAAAAGAGCTAGAGAAATTTTAGAGAGATGTTCAGAACTTGGTCATATTGCTGCATATTACGATTTAGGATATAAGTATTATAAAGATGGTGTAGGTGGTACAGCAAATTTAGAAAAATCTGAATTGTATTTAAGGATTGCTAAAAATGCTGGATTAAAAAGAGCGATAGAGAAATATAGAGAATTTGGATATAGTGAAAATTCAATAGATAGAGATTAAAAAATAGTAAGCATGAATGGGGACTAATGGTAAATGGAGGAAAGATTTATGGAAAATATTAAACTAACTAAGATAAAAATAAAAGAGTATAAATCAATATATGAAACAGAATTAGATATAAATGATAGAATTATCGTTATAGCAGGAAAAAATGAATCAGGAAAAACAAAATAACTCTGAAATTATTAATGATTTTTCAAATTTAAAATCAGATATTTATTTTGAAGGAGTAGATGGTAAGCAATATGTAATTGAATATATTACTTTTTATTTTGTGAATCAATTATTTTATAATGGAGATAAAGAAGATTTGCCTTTTGTTGCAGATTTGCAGTCTAAAATTGAAGAAGATGCTGATGGAAATCAAATAGAAGATGTTGGTCAAATGGATATGTATGTTAGAATGTATGATGAATTAAAAAAAGCACCAGATGATAATCCTACCATTGGAATTGTTTTATGTTCTGAAACTGATGAAGATATAGCAAAATACTCTGTTCTAAAAGGAAATGAACAACTTTTTGCTTCAAAATATAAATTATATTTACCAACAGAAGATGAGCTTAGAGCAGAAATAGAAAATCAAAAAACAATCTTTGAACTACAACAGCAAAGCAAACAAGAGTTGAATAATAATTAGTTTTTGCAAAAATTGTGAAAATATTCTAGACAAAAGATAAATAATATTGTAAAATTTAAAACATATAAAAGACAAATAACGATGTAGACAATGTCGCCAATTTGTCGCCAAGTAAAAAATATTAATGGTTAAAATAAGTACAATTAATACAAATAATACAGATATTTCAAAAACTGAAACACGAGTAAATACAAGTAATACAGATAATATTTATAGTAGCATAAATATTATAAAAACTCGAACAGGTGGAAGTGGAAAGAAGTATAAGAATTGTTGTGGAAGAAATCAGTAATCTAATATTGCTGCTAGTTATTACAAAAAAATAAGTGATTAAATGTCAGTATTTCAACATATACTGGCATTTTTTATATTTTTAATAATTCGCGAAAAGTACAAAGCCTATTATGAAAATATTATAAATGAAAGGTGGAATGAAAATGAAAAAAAACGTAATAAAAAATATTATTTATATTGCAATATTGGCAATTGTAGCAATAACTTCAATATTTGCTGTATCACCAATTGCAAAATCAAACGAATTTCATAGAAATACAATTCGAACTTTAGATGATAAAAAGATGACAGTAGCAGAAATAACAGCAGGTTGTGCAGCAACATCTATAGCACTGTCTGCTATACCAGGAGATAGCACAACCCCAATTGCAAATAAAATAATGGATTTAAGTTCTTATTTATTAATAATCGTAGTTGTGATTTTCCTTGAAAAAATAATGCTAAATTTAACAGGAGTTGTAACCTTTACAGTATTGATACCTGCTTCTTGTATACTATTGGGAATTTATGTTTTAATAAAAAATGAGATTGTAAAGAAGTTTGCAATAAAGCTTGCCGTATTTGGAGTGATATTATTTGTAACTATACCATTAAGTGTTCAAATAAGCAATATAATAGAAGATTCCTATAAAGAAAACCTAGATAGTTTGAAAAGTGATCAAATTTCTGTAGAAACTAAAGAAAGCAAAGTGGAGGAAAATGAAACTCAAGATGAAGGATGGCTTTCTAAGGTAAAGGATGGAATTGAAAAAGCAGGAGAAGGAGCTTCAAATTTAGTAGAAAAGGGAAAACAGGCTTTAAGTAATTTAATAGATGGTATTGCAATATTATTGATTACATCCTGTATAATACCTATAGCAGTATTAATATTTTTATTATGGATTGTAAAAATGATATTTAATGTTAATATAACAATACAAAATCCTAAGAAGTTTTTTAAAGAGAAAAAAGAAAAGGTAGATATAGATAGAAAGATCAGGTGAAAATTAAATGTTGGTTTTAAAAGAGATAAATTTAAATGATATTGAGAAAGAATATAATGCTATAAAATCGATACCGGAAAATGAAAATGGATTTGAAAATAAATATTATAATTCAACTAAAGAACAATTTGAAAAAGAAATAGTTCCTAAGTTAATAAATAATTCAAAAGGCATAGATTTACCAGAAGGATATGTTCCAAGTACATATTATTTTTTGTGGGATGATGACAATATTGTAGGTCTATTTAAAATAAGACATTTTTTAAATGATTTTTTAAGAAAGGGTTCTGGACATATTGGATATTTTATTTTACCTCAATATAGAAACAAAGGATATGCGACTCGAGGATTAAAATTAGCAATTGAAAAATGCAAAAAAATAATACTAGAAGATGAAATATATTTGTCGGTTTATAAAAATAATGAAGCCTCTTTGAAAGTTCAATTGAAGTGCGGGGCATACAAAGTAGGAGAAACTGAGGAAGATTATTTAATGAGAATAAAAATAGATAAAAAATAAGGAGTCAGATAGTTTATACCTAAACAAAAATACAAATTTATAATAAGGTATGGAGGAAAAAATGATTGATATTAATAATGCACAAAAAAATTTTTTAAAATATGTACAAAATTATGATTTAAATAATGAAAATATAAAACGAAAAGAACAACATTCATTGCGTGTGATGGCAATATCTAAAAAAATAGCAGAAGAATTAAAATTATCAGAGGAAGTTAAATTAGCTACACTAATCGGCTTAATACATGATATTGGACGTTTTGAACAATATACAAAATGGAAAACTTTTTCAGATAGAATAAGTACAAATCATGGAGTTTTAGGTGCTAAAATATTAGAGGAAAATAACTTTATTAGAACTTTTATTACAGAAAATAAATATGATGAAATAATAAAAAAGGCAATTATTAATCATAATAAATATCAAATTGATGAAAATTTAAATGAAACAGAACTACTTTATTCTAAAATAATAAGAGATGCCGATAAAATTGACATTTTATATGAAGTCGCTGATGGAATTCTTATGAAAGATGTTGATTTAAGAGATTTATGTATAAGCGAAAATTATTTTAGACAATTTCATTCAAAAAAAGCAATAAAAATTGCTGATGAACAAAATGATTTAGACAAACTTATTTTAAAGATTGCATTTATTTTTGATTTAAATTTTGAATGTTCAAAAAAAATTATTAAAGAAGAAAAATATATAGAAAGAATTTTAAATAGATTTGAATTTAAAAACGAAAAGGCAATAAATCAAATTAGAGAAATAAAAACTATCATTAAAAATTTTTAGTGTATGGATGAAAATGGTAGAGAAACAATATGAAATGATATCATATTTATATGAACTATAAAAGGAGGAATTTGTACATATGAAATATTTTAAAAAATTAATAGGAGAAAGAATATATTTATCTCCTAAAGGAACATCAGAAGAAGAAATTCAAAAATTTACTGAATGGTTAAATGATTTTCAAATAACAGATTATTTAGGAAGGAGTGGACAAATAACCACATTAAATACAGAAAAGGAATGGCTTGAAAATGCTACACAAAATTCAGAAAATAGAGAATTTAACATTATTTCAATCAATAATGATAAAATAATTGGGACAGTCAGTTTAGAAAAATTAGACAGGATTAACAGAAGTGCGGTTTTAGGTATATTTATTGGCGATGAAAATTTTAGAAACAATGGATTTGGTACAGAAGCAATTAATTTACTATTAGAATATGGCTTTAAATACTTAAATTTACATAGTATAAAACTATCTTTACTTTCAGTAAATGAAAGAGCACATAAATGTTATCTAAAATGTGGATTTAAAGACACAGGTCTTAGTAGAGAACAATATTTTATTGATGGAAAGTATTATGACAAATTATATATGGATATACTAAAAAGTGAATTTAACGGTGATTATATCAAAAATAAGAATATATAAATTAAGCATATAAGACAAAGAGGCAGAAGATAAAATCAAATGCTATTAAGTTGTATGATGAAAAAATAAAAAATCCAAATTCCAAAATATCAAAAAGATGTTGTGATTTTAAATTATTGGAAAATAAATGTCGAGAATATATAAAAAGGAGTGAAAAATTATGAAAAATCTACTACAAAAAGTATCAGCAAACCCAGAAAATCCCAATTGGGAAAACATAATAAAAAGACAAAATTCACTATATAAAAGAGACAATGAAATACGTTCAGAATTCGAAAGAGACTATACAAGAATAATAAATAGCAAAGCATATAGAAGACTAAAACACAAAACACAAGTATTTTTCTCACCAGAAAATGACCATATTTGTACAAGAATAGAGCATGTAACATTAGTAGAATCCATCAGTTACACAATTGCAAAATATTTTGGGCTAAATACCGAACTCACGAAAGCAATTGCGACTGCACACGATATAGGTCATAGCCCATTTGGACATCAAGGAGAAAAAATAATATCAGAACTTTCAAAAGATTTTATACAAAAACCATTTTGGCATGAAAAGAATGGGCTAGAATTTGTAGATAAAGTCGAACTTTTGGAAACACCAGAAGGAAAAATTCAGCCACTTGATTTAACTTATGGTGTACGTGATGGAATAATTTCACATTGTGGCGAAATTAACGAGAATGGTTTAAAACCAAGAACAGAATACATAGACTTATATGAATACGAACATCCTAATCAATATGCACCATACACATGGGAAGGTTGTGTAGTAAAAATTGCAGACAAGCTTTCTTATTTAGGACGTGATATTGAAGATGCTATAACACTTGGAATTTTAGATAAAAAGCTTAAAGAATTGCACGAAGTATTAAAATTAGATAAAGATGTAAAAATAAATAACACTGTTATTTTGAATATGTTTATTAAAGATTTATGTGAAAATTCATCCTTAGAAAATGGTTTATGTTTTTCAGATGAAAAATTTGAGATGCTAAACAACTTAAAAGAATTTAATTACAAAAATATTTATTTATCAGAAAAAACGCTTGGAAGTGTAGATTATTTTGAATTAGTTTTAAATAAATTATTTTGGTTTTTAAGTAGAATGAATTTTAGAGACGATGATATGAAAAAAATATGCCCAGTTTTAGCTGATGATTTTAACAAATGGCTAAAAGAATTCTTTAGTTTAGACATAAATCATAGGGATATTATAATAAGTGATAATGAATTTTTGCAAGCTGTTATTTACTACATTGCAGGAATGACAGATAATTTCGCAATTGAAACATATAATAAAATTATAAGTTTTTAATACAAGAAGATTAGACTAAAAATCTAATCTTCAATTTTTTATAAAAATTAGCACTCTGCTATTGCAAGTGCTAAAATAAAGTGATATAATAAAAGTTGTTCGAAAAAGAACCGGTCCCAAATGAACAATGTTCACAAAAGAACCGGTCCCAAACGAACAAAATGATACAAAAGGAGGTATCAAAAATGAATATACAAAAATTTACACAAAAATCAGTAGAAGCTATACAAAAAGCTCAAAGCATAGCAATAGAAAATCATAATTCACAAATAGAACAAGAACATCTATTACTTGCACTACTTGAGCAAGATAATAGCTTAATAAAAGAATTGTTAAAAAAGATAGGAACATCAGAAAATTTTGAGGATGCAGTAAAAACAGAAATAAGCAAAAAGCCCCAAATGACAGGAGGTTCAAGACCAAATGACAGTATATATGTTTCACAAGATGTAGACCAAGTATTAAATGATGCCGAGAAAACCGCTACAAAAATGAAAGATGATTATGTATCTGTTGAACATATAATGTTAGCTATATTTGATGATGCAAACAAAAATTTAAAAGAATTATTTAAAACATTTAATATAACAAAAAACACATTTTTAAAAGCATTATCAAGTGTTAGAGGAAATACTAGAGTTACAACAGATAATCCAGAAGAAACTTATGATGCACTAAAAAAATATGGTCAAGATTTAGTAAAACTTGCCAGAGAGCAAAAGTTAGATCCTGTAATAGGAAGAGATACAGAAATAAGAAATGTTATAAGAATCTTATCAAGAAAAACTAAAAACAATCCATGCTTAATAGGTGAACCAGGTGTTGGAAAAACAGCAATTGCAGAAGGACTAGCACTAAGAATTGTTAGGGGAGATGTACCAGAAGGATTAAAAGATTGTACAATATTTTCACTAGATATGGGTTCACTTGTTGCAGGTGCAAAATATAGAGGTGAGTTCGAGGAAAGATTAAAAGCAGTATTACAAGAAGTAAAGAAAAGTGAGGGAAAGATTATTCTATTTATAGATGAAATTCATACAATTGTTGGTGCTGGTAAAACAGATGGTGCAATGGATGCAGGAAACTTGCTTAAACCAATGCTTGCAAGAGGAGAATTACATTGTATAGGAGCAACAACTTTAAATGAATATCGTGAGTATATTGAAAAAGATCAAGCCTTAGAAAGACGTTTTCAACCTGTAATGGTAGATGAGCCAACTGTTGAAGATACAATTTCTATATTAAGAGGTTTGAAAGAAAGATATGAGGTATATCATGGAGTAAAAATTGCAGATAATGCACTTATTGCGGCAGCAACATTATCACATCGTTATATATCAGATAGATTTTTACCAGATAAAGCAATAGACTTAATAGATGAGGCGTGTGCTATGATAAAAACAGAAATGGAATCTATGCCAACAGAATTAGATGAAATTTCTAGAAAAATTATGCAATACGAAATTGAAGAAACAGCTTTAAATAAGGAAACAGACGAAATTTCAAAACAGCGTTTACATGATATTCAGAAAGAAAAAGCAGACTTAAAAACAAAATTTGATAGTATGATGGCAAAATGGAAAAATGAAAAAACTGCAATTGGAAAAGTTCAAAAATTACGTGAAGAAATAGAACAAACAAACGCTCAAATTGAACAAGCAGAAAGAAAATACGACTTAAATAAGGTCGCAGAACTAAAATATGGTAAACTTCCAGAATTGCAAAAAGAATTAGAAAAAGAGGAAGAAATATCAGAAAAAAGTAAAGAAGATGGTTTACTTAGAAATAAAGTTACAGAAGATGAAATAACAAAGATTATTTCAAGATGGACAGGAATTCCAGTAAGTAAATTGATGGAAGGCGAAAGAGAAAAATTATTACATCTAAGTGATATTTTGCATAAGAGAGTAATTGGTCAAGACGAGGCAGTAGAAAAAGTATCTGAAGCAATTATACGTTCAAGAGCTGGAATAAGTGACCCTCGTAGGCCAATAGGTTCATTCCTATTTTTAGGTCCAACAGGTGTTGGTAAAACCGAACTTGCAAAAGCCTTAGCAGAAAGTTTATTTGATGATGAACATAACATCATAAGAATTGATATGTCTGAATATATGGAAAAATATTCGGTTTCTAGATTAATTGGTGCTCCTCCAGGATATGTTGGATATGAAGAAGGTGGACAATTAACAGAAGCTGTTAGAAGAAAACCTTATTCAGTTGTATTATTTGATGAAATAGAAAAAGCTCATCCAGATGTATTTAATATACTTCTTCAAGTTTTAGATGATGGCCGTATAACAGATTCACAAGGAAGGACAGTTGATTTCAAAAATACAATTATAATTTTAACATCAAATTTAGGCTCAGAATTTATTTTAGAGGGAATAGGGGAGAACGGCGAAATTTCAAAAGAAGCTCAAGATAAAGTAAATACATTATTAAAGCAAAGCTTCCGTCCCGAATTTTTGAACCGTTTGGATGAAATTGTGTTATATAAACCATTGAAGAAAAACGAAATTTCTAAGATTTTGGATTTATTAATTAAGGATTTGGAAAGAAGATTAGATGATAAACATATCAAATTAGAGTTAACAGATGATGCGAAAAACTATTTAATTGAAAATGGTTATGATGAAATTTATGGTGCAAGACCTTTGAAGAGATTTGTTCAGAAGAAATTGGAAACTTTAATTGCTAAGAAAATTTTGGAACAGGAAATTTTACCAAACACTACTATTAAAATTGGTTTAAGTGAAAATGAATTACAACTAATTAAATAAAGAAACGTCAATAGACTGTAAATTCAGGCTATTGACGTTTTTTACAATTTTTGCTTGAAAATAAAGCATTAATTATGGTATAATAAAAAAAGTTCGCATAAAAATATAGGGGAGAAAAAAATGGAAAAAAATAGAGAAAGATTACAAGTAATAGAAAACATAAGAAAAGCAGTAGAAAACAAAAATTTTAATTCAAAAGTTGAATTACATGATCATATAGTAACTGATGAAGAAAGAGAAAAGGTTATTCTAAAATATGATAGTAGAAAAAAGAAAATAAGAAATAAAGCCAAAACAATAGTTGCAAGAAGTATAACAGATTCTATAACAGATTATGTTAATATAAAAACCGAAATCAAAGGAATCGAAAACATAAAAGGAATAAAAACAGGAGCTATTATTACATCAAATCATTTTAGTAAAATAGATAACACAATAATTAGATATTTAATGCATAAAATTGGAAAAAGAAGAAAATTTGATATAATAGTTCAAGAGACAAATATATTTATGCCAGGATGCTTAGGTTGGCTATTGAAAAACAATAGGACAATACCAATAAACAAGAGTCATCAATATATATCAACAAATTTCGAACCAACTTTAGAAAAACTTTTAAAGCAAAAACATTATGTTTTAATTTATCCAGAAGAAGAAATGTGGTTTAATTATAAAAAGCCTCGTCCTGGTAAAATAGGAGCTTATCATTATGCCTGTAAATATAATGTTCCAATAATTCCTTGTTTTGTCGAAATGCAAAATACAGACAAAATAGGTGATGATGGTTTTTATGTTCAAAGGTATATACTTCATGTAATGAAACCTTTGTATCCTGATACTTCTTTGGATTTTAAGGCTCAGAAAGAGGATTTAAGAAAAAGAGATTATGATTTAAAAGTTGCGAAATATGAAGAAGTTTATGGAAAGAAATTTGATGATACTTTTATTGAAAAAGAAGATATTGCTGGATGGAATTAAAGATAAAGACACGGAAATTAATTAGGTTTTCGTGTCTTTATCTTTATGCATTAGAAATTGTTGCTTTATTTATTTCGTTGGCATCTTTTTCTATTTTGAAAATATCGTTTGGAGTACAATCTAATAAAATACATAATTTTTCAATAGTTTCAAATTTTATTCCACTTGTTTTATTATCCATCATATCTGAAATTGTTTTATAGTCGCTATGCATATTTTGGACTAGCCAATACTTTGTTTTTTGTTTATTTTTTAGTAATTCTTTTACATTCAAGTATAACATATGTACCTCCATTTGGTAAAAATTTGTTTATATTATATATAAAATTTTTTGAAAAAATAACCCATATATACCTTGACTAAGTTGTAACTATATGGTATTATTTGGTAGACAGTAAATATCCGAGAAATAACCAATGAAAAATGTATAAATTTACTGCTAATAGTAAATAAATATAACAAACAATGGAGGAAAAATGATGAAATTTAAATTTGAAAAAAATATAGGAATTACTTTAATTGCTCTTGTTGTGAGTATAATAGTGCTTTTGATCTTAGCAGGTTTAAGCATAACTATGTTAACAGGTCAAAATGGAATTATAAAAAATGCCATTAGTGCAAAAGCACAAACAAACCAATCAAATATGGAAGAACAATTAAAATTAATTGTAGCAAATGAAAAAATTAATAGTTATACGAATACAACAAGTGAAGACAACCTAGAAAAAGAATTAAATAACATGGGTTATAATACATTAACGATAAAATGGCAGAATTATATAATATTTGATTTAGATACAAACGATGAATATAGAATAACAGAAAATGGTCAAATTGAAAATATGGGTCAAACAGATTTAGGCAAAAAATTAAAAAATGCTAAAATGGCAAATGATGAGCAATTAGAATGGGATAGTAGTTCTAGTAATGTTATTGGATTAGATGATGAAGGTAATACAGTAAATATGTTAAGGTGGGAATATACACTAATTGATAGCGAAAATAAAGGGCAAGTAGGAACATATGGATTAAATGATATTAATGCACTAGATTCAACAGGAGCATCAGGAAGATCATCTGGTTATAAAGAAAACTATGTATTAAATGGAGAAACTATAAGTAATTATAATGCAGATGGTACAATAAAAGGAAAAGTTCCTGCATATATAAGTGAAGATGGTGGAGAAAGCTTTATAGCTGTAACTAGTATGGTTCATACATTTTATGCATGTGATAAGTTAATAAAAGCTCCAGAAATACCAGATACTATAACAAATATGTCTATAACTTTTTATAAATCGGCTAATTTAACAGCTGCTCCGAATAGGATTCCAGATAGTGTTATAAATTTAGATTATTCATTTGCAAACTGTACACAGCTTAATACTATACCAATTATTGGTAAAAATGTCATAGATATGACAAGTTCGTTTTCAGGAACATCGATAAAAACCACAACAGATATACCATCTTCTGTAAAAAATTTACAAGACTCATTTCAAGATTGTCCAATGTTAGAAGAAGCTAAAGAATTAAACACATCTGTTGAAAATTTGAAGAATACATTTAGAAATTGTCCAAATTTAAAAAATACGCCTAATGTAATTCCTGATTCTGTAAAAAATTTAGATGGTACCTTTTATGGATGTTCCTCTATTAGTTCAGTACCAACAAAAATACCTAATAATGTCGAAAGTATGTCTAGTACATTTTATGGTTGTACCATGTTAACAAATTTACCGGAAAGTATACCTAGTAGTGTAACAAATATGTTTCAAACTTTCGGACATTGCCCCAAAATTCAAGGACCAATAGAGATAAATGCAAATTTAAAAGGAAATATTGTAATGGAATGGAATGGCAATAATTACACAGACTATGATCAGTGTTTTTCTTCTTCTGGAACGGAAGGCTCTGGGATTACAATATTGAAATCAAGCAAAACGCCAAAAGAAATGCTAACTAAATTAGTAAATAGAAATTCTAAAATAACAATTGAACAATAAAAATAGGTCGTAAAAATCAATTTTGATTTTTACGATTTTTATATTTAAATTTTCAAATAATTCTAGTAATTTTTATAATGATATGATATACTATGGGTGCAAGAAAAAATTGTCAATCTTAAAAAAATTTACCAAAAAAACATAAATCAAACATCAAAAAAGAACAAACAAACATTAAAATAAATACAATCTAATGAAGGAGGTAATTATATGGAAAATAAAACCCAAGAAAACCTAAAATTACTCAGCCTAGTTCCAATAGATGTACAAGAAAAAAAGTTTCAAACATTAATGTTAATATACGAAAAAGCAATGATACAAGCAAAAGAAGAACTAGAAGGATTTAAAGCAAGCTTAAAAGAAATCTACAAATATGATGTGATAAGCAATATTGAAAGCAGAATCAAAACACCTGACAGTATAGTCAAAAAAATGAAAAAGAAAAATTATGACTTAAATTACGAAGAACTAATAAAAAACATAAATGATGTAGCAGGAATAAGAATAATATGTCCATTTAAAACAGATATCTTTAAAATAAAAGAAGTAATAGAAAGAAATTCTAATCTTGAAATACTTGAACTAAAAGACTACGTAAATACACCTAAAAAAAGCGGATATTCGGGATTTCATATAATAGCACAAACACCAGTAAACATAGGTGATACTGTAGCTGGGGTAAAAGTAGAAATACAAATAAGAACAATGGCAATGGACTTCTGGTCTACAACAGAGCACAAAATAAAATATAAAGCTAAAAACAAATTAAGCATAATAGATTCAATAAAAATGGTTCAATATGCAAAAATAGTAAACAAACTAGATGAAAAAATAACAAAAATAAATTCAAAATATATAGGGTAAAAAAGAAAAGAGGATGTTATGAGTAAAAATTATGCATTAAATAGTAATGTAACAAAAGTTTCATCAATAAAAGAAATGCTAGATTTAGCAGTAAAAGAAGCAGGAGATAAAAATGCATTTGAATATAAAGATGAAGTTAATCATGATAAAATAATCGAAGTTACATACAAAGAATTTGTAAGAAATACTGACGAATTAGGAACAGCTTTAGCAAGTTTAGGAATGGCTGATAAACATATTGCTATGATTGGTGAAAATAGCTACAAATGGCTTACAGTTTACCTAACAGTTTTAAAAAGTACAGGTGTATTTGTACCAATAGATAGAGAATTACCTTGTAAAGACATTATAAATGTTTTAAAACACAGTGATAGTGAAGTGTTATTCTATTCCGAAAAATACGAAAAATGGATACAAGAAATAAAAGCAAACGTACCAAATATCAAATTTTTCATAGGATTAAACAGACACGAAAGTGATGGAAACATATTATCTTATGATATATTTAAACAAACTGGTAAATCCGTATTAGAACAGGGTAGCAAAATATATACAGATTTAAAAGACGACGAAAATAAACTAAAATTACTTGTATATACTTCTGGAACAACTGGAGCTCCTAAAGGTGTAATGCTTACGGAACACAATTTGATAAGTGTTGTATATTATGGTTTACAAGTTGCAGATATCGGAAACAAATGCCTATCTGTACTTCCATATCACCACACTTATGAAGCTGTTGCTGGAATACTTGTAGAACTACATAAACATTCAACAATATGCATAAATGACAGTTTGAAAAATGTATTAAAAAATTTACAATTATTCAAACCAGATTTTATCTATTTAGTTCCAGCATTTACAGAAGTATTTTACAAAAACATTTGGAACAATGCACAAAAAACAGGTAAAGATAAAATGCTTAAAAAAATGATACCAATAAGCAATGGCTTAAGAGCAACAGGAATTGATTTAAGAGCCAAACTATTTAAATCAATACATGAAGCTTTTGGTGGAAATTTAAAAGAAATAATCTGTGGTGGTGCTCCAATTAGACCTGAAATAGGTAAATTCTTTAATGACATCGGAATAACATTACTAAATGGATATGGAATCACAGAATGTTCACCACTTGTTAGTGTTAATAGACTGAAATTCAATGATAGTAATACTGTAGGTGTAGTTCTGCCTTGTTGTGAAATTAAATTTGAAAACATAAATGGTGACGGAGACGGCGAAATTTGTGTCAAAGGCGACATTGTAATGAAAGGATATTACAAAGACGAAGAAAGAACAAACAAAGTATTAAAGAATGGATGGTTTAATACAGAAGATTATGGAAGTATCAACAAAAAAGGTCAACTTATAATAAATGGTAGAAAGAAAAATCTTATAGTATTAGATAATGGTAAAAATGTTTATCCAGAAGAAATTGAAAACTACATTTTAGGAATAGATTATGTTGAAGAAGTTGTTGTAAAAGGAATCAAAAATAGTATTGGACAAGAAGTATCGCTTTGTGCTGAAGTATTTTTAAATGATGAAAAAGTTAAAGAACTAAAAATACAAGACATAAATGAAAAATTAAAAGAAGATATTGCAGAGGTTTGCAAAGAACTTCCTACATATAAAAGAATTACAGATATAGAAATAAGAAAAGAAGAATTTGAAAAAACAACAACTAAAAAAATAAAAAGATAACTATGAAAGAGGCTTTTAAAAATGTTACCTTAAATATTAAGGATAAATTACATAAAAGCCTCTTTATAATTAAAGTAAAGGATTAAATTTGAATAATATCTAAAATTTAAAGATTTATTCATTATAGTTTGTGCCTTTAAAGAGAGGAATGATAATAAATATGAAAAAATTATTTACATCTGAAAGCGTTACAGAAGGACATCCAGATAAATTGTGTGATTATATATCAGACAGTATATTAGATAGTTATTTAGAACTAGATCCATATTCACGCGTGGCCTGTGAAACAGTTGCAGGAAAAGGCGAAATTTATATAACAGGAGAAATAACTTCAAATGCAGAAATTGATATAGAGCAAGTTGTAAGAAATGCTATTAAAGAAGTTGGCTATTGTGATAGTAAAACAGATATAGATTATAAAACATGTAATATTATAATAAAATTATCTAAACAGTCATCTGATATTGCACTTGGAGTTGATAAATCATTAGAAACAAAGCAAGGAAATCAAGAATTACTAGGCGCTGGAGACCAAGGATTAATGTTCGGATTTGCATGTAATGAAACTGAAGAATTAATGCCTCTACCTATATCTTTAGCCCATAAACTTGCTAAACAGCTAACATTTGTAAGAAAACAAAATATAATAGATTATATAAAACCTGATGGTAAAGTCCAAGTTACAGTTGAATACGAAAACAATACGCCCAAAAGAATTGATACAATCGTCATTTCAACTCAACACAAAGAAAATGTAGATTTGAATATTCTGAAAAAAGACATAAAAAATGAAGTTATAAATAAAATAGTACCAACTGAACTTTTAGACGAAAATACAAAATATTTCATAAATCCAACGGGAAGATTTATAATTGGAGGTCCTCTTGGTGATAGTGGTTTAACAGGAAGAAAAATAATAGTAGATACTTATGGCGGATACAGTCGTCATGGTGGAGGTGCATTTTCTGGAAAAGATCCAACAAAAGTAGATAGGTCTGCAAGTTATATGGCAAGACATATTGCTAAAAATGTTGTAGCAAATGGATATGCTACCAAATGCGAAGTTCAGCTTGCTTACGCAATAGGAGTTGCACACCCTGTTTCTGTTTATGTAAATACCTTTGGAACAAATACTATATCTGAAGAAGAAATTAGTAAAAAAATAGTGAATAAATTTGATTTAACACCGAATGGCATAATTAACTATTTAGATTTAAGAAAACCTATTTATAGATTAACTACTAACTATGGCCATTTTGGAAAAGCAAATTTACCTTGGGAAAAAATTATAAATTTATAAAAAGGAGATTTTTATAATGTCAAAAAAGAAAATAATATTAGTTGCATCTGTCTTAATAATAATTATTATGCTTACAGCATTTGCTATCGTCAAAATCAAAAACAAGCAATTTTTAAATCAAAGCACAGAAATTATACCAGATACAACAGCACCTACAATTGTATTAGGTGATTCATACACAGTAAAAACAGGCTATAGCAAAAATTTATTAGATGTAATAATGAGTGCAGATGATGTTGATCAAAATCCTAAAAGAGAAATAATAGGAGAATATGATTTAAACAATGCAGGAGAATATAATTTAACATACAAAATTGAAGATTCTGCAGGGAATGTAACAACAAAAGATTTTGTACTTAAAGTAAAAGATAATTATAAATACACAGAAAGTGAAATATCGTTTCAAGACGCTGTTAAAAAGTATAAAAATGATGCAACAAAACTTGGTATAGATGTTTCGAAATGGCAACAAGATATTGATTGGCAAAAGGTTGCAGAAGATGGAGTTGAATTTGCAATTTTAAGAATGGGGTATCAAAATGGTTTTGATGGCGAGATATCAATTGATCCTTATTTCGAAAAAAATGTAAAAGGTTGCATGGAAAATAATATACCAATTTCTGTTTATTTATCATCTTATGCAAAAACTGCTACCGAAGCTAAATCGCAAGCCGATTGGATTTGTGGAAAATTAAAAGAGTATAATTATAGTAATGTAAATATTTCGTTTGATTGGGAAAATTGGAATTCTTTTAATAAGTTGGGACTTAGTTTGAATGATATAAATAATATAGCTGATACCTTTATGGACGAATGTGTAAACCAAGGATATAATGCAATGCTTTATGGTAGTAAAACTTACTTAGAAGCTGTATGGAAAAATGAGAAAAATTACCCAGTTTGGCTTGCTAATTATGTTGATGAGACTTCTTATAGTGGTAAGTATAGGGTTTGGCAATTTAGTCAAACAGGTATTGTTAGTGGAGTTAAGGGGAAAGTTGATATTAATGTTATGTATGAAAGTTTCTCATAATAAAAATATGTATAATCTTTTGCTCTTTTATACATACTTTAAAAATACATTAGAAATTGTGATAATTTGTCGAAAAACAATGTGAAAAATGTGATATACTAATGATGAAGGTAATAATATGAGATTAAAAAGAAAAATTGATGAATATTTAATAGAATGGAAAAAAGCAAAAATAAAATGCCATTAATAGTAAAAGGCGCAAGACAAATTGTATTGACTTTAATTCAATAATGTGATATTTTGCATAGGTAAAAAGTATTAGGAGGTAATAATTATGGAATTAAAAGGATCAAAAACAGAGCAAAATTTAATGACAGCTTTTGCCGGAGAATCTCAGGCAAGAAATAAATATACATATTTTGCTAGTAAAGCAAAAAAAGAAGGATATGAACAAATAGCTGCAATTTTCCAAGAAACATCTGATAATGAAAAAGAACATGCAAAAATGTGGTTTAAATTATTAAATGGTGGAGAAATTGGAACAACAGCTGAGAACTTAAAAGCTGCTGCTGATGGAGAAAATTATGAATGGACAGATATGTATGCTGAATTTGCTAAAATAGCTAAAGAAGAAGGTTTTGACCATATTGCATACTTATTTGAAGAAGTTGGCAAAATTGAAAAAGAACATGAAGAAAGATATTTAAAATTATTAGAAAATGTAAAAGATGGAAAAGTGTTTGAAGCAGGAGAAGTTAAAATATGGAAATGTAGAAATTGTGGACATATTGTTGTTGGAACAAAAGCTCCAGAAGTTTGCCCTGTATGTAGCCATCCAAAAGCATATTTCGAAATTAAAGCTGAAAATTATTAAAATATAGGAAAACTATTCTTATGAGAAATATAAATTAATATGGAGGGAATTTATGAAAAAAGA
>ERZ773245.579-NODE-579-length-37921-cov-9.024640_pt1 | contig 37921 bp, 42 predicted proteins | sample MGYA00580988_ERZ773245 | MGnify/ENA primary metagenome ERZ773245 (study PRJEB29015, sample SAMEA2737792) | human gut metagenome | biome: human gut; feature: human-associated habitat; material: faeces | place: China | collected 2012 ... | reverse complement strand
TACGAAACGAATTCATAGCCATTGTAACTATATGTCACCAAATGAATTCGAACGATTGTATAAAAGAACACACACTGAGGCTGAGCTTCTGGCAGGTTAAAATGGGAAAAGTTTCTCATTTTAACTTGTACTAAATCTTGACATAGAACCACTACTTACAGGAATTGAAACGGTATTCAATTTCTTAGCTCCATACATCTCTCAGATCTGGGGTAGTATCTGTGGATTTTTCGACAGTGCAAGCTCTACTATTACCACTATCGTAGAAACCATTAAGAGTGTATTTCAAGGCTTATTTGATGCGGTATCCACTATCTTCGGTGGTATCTCCAGTGCTGTATCTACAGCGATAGGAACCGTAACAAGTGTAATAAGTGGAGCGATAGATGCTATTAGCGGTTTTGTAGATAAGATCGGTGGAGCAATTAGCAAGGCTAAGGAGTTTGTAGGAGGTATCGGAGGAAAGGTTAAGAGTGCTTTAGGTTTTGCCTATGGTAAAGATCGTGTACCATACGATAATTACCCAGCTATCCTCCATCAAGGAGAGAAAGTCTTAACCAGAAATCAAGCAGATCAGTATGAGAGGCGGATGAGTACCAGAGGTGTACAGCTTAAGGATGTTACACCTATAGACAGGGATCCAGATGATCCACAGGATAATAACGGAGGTACAGGAGGTACAGGAAATCCACAGGATAGCGATCTACCTAAGAGTGGTGGTATCGGATCCGTAACGATTGAAAAATTGGCGGATACGGTAATCATTGAGAAAGAGGCAGATACAGATAAGGTAGTTTCTGATATGGTCAGAAAGCTGAAAAAGCTACTTCCTAATACAATTTAGTATCTGGAGGAGGTGCAAAAGCCTCCTCCTTTTTAAGGAGATGATATATATGTTTTTTAAACAGAAAAAGCCAAAAGCTGGAGAGTTTGATTATGAAGTTGCAAGAATACAGAGAATGTTAGACTTTGTGAAAGAGACAGGAAAGCCTCTTAAGGCTCCGAATGTGGAGGCTATAATCTGTAATGATTGTGTAGTTATTCTGGATATAAAAGACGATGCAGGAGAGAAAGTATCCATGTGCGTAGTAAAGGATTTTCGTACAATTCCTTTTAGTCTTAATTTTACACCAGAGCAGGCAGAGAGATTTAATGGAGGATCTGGTGTAAGATCGAGAAACTTTGGAGGGTAGGAGGCTAAGCTATGGATGAAATCATGGAAAAGATAGGAGCCCTCATGGATAAACTCAATAGTAAGGGCATGAGGTTCCCTGTAGGACAGCACGCCATAGTATGTAAAGATGCTGTAGTAATCCTTAGCGTAACAGAGGAGGGCTTAGGCGTTAATCTGGTAAATAATCGCTTAGATATGGATTATGAGCTAGGGATCAGTAACGAGGCTGTAGAGGCATTTATGGCGTTAGAGGAGGTGCAGGAGCTTGGCGAGTGATTTTGAGGTATTCGGATTAGATGAGCTCATAGAGTGTTTTGAGGCTCTCATAGATAAGTGGGAAGAAAAAAAGGTAGTACTCCTCAATAAGATCGGAAATATCTTAGATGCAGAGATAAAACCTTTAGTTCCTGTAGATACCTCTAGATTAGCGGATAGCTTTTCTTTTTATGTGGATGTGAGCGGATCGCTGGGAAGTGTGGAGTATGGAACTAATGTAGAGTATGCCTTGTATGTTAATGATGGTCATGTACAGCATAAGAGATTTTTACCAGCAGAGAGATTATCGGCTAATGGAAAGAGTGTATATCTCAAAAAGAAAGATCAAAAGGGGATTATGCTTAGTGAGCGGTATATACAGGGTAAATTTTTCTTAGAAAAGGGAGCACAAAGTGCAAAGCCTAGAATAGAAAGAGCCTGTGATAGTTGGCTCAGAGATACGTTCAGAGAGGCGATAGGAGCATTATTATAGGAGGTGCAGAATGTTTTACAGCTATAAACCATATCTCCAGATAGCTCTCACTAGAGAATGTATTGTTACATTCAATGAAAACGGTGTGTATATTGCAAAAACTCCAGAGGAGGAGAAACTCCTTAGAGAGTATGCAAAGAATACCAGAAACTCATATAACATTATCGAGGCAGGAGGAGAGCTGGAGCATGAGGATCTAATCCGCCTACATGAGGAAGATGAGCAGAAACTCATAGCAAAGGCGGAGCAGAGAGAGAAAGCCAGAGTAGAGGAGAAAAGGCGGAAAAAAGAGCAACATGATTTTTATGATTTACTTAGAATGTAGGTAAAAAGCAAAGGAGGGCGGAAAGGTGTTATCAGATATACCCATAACAGAGCTATTTAGCTATCAAGAGTTTCCTATGGAGAGAGTAGCTCTTAGATGGTATAGTTCTAAAACCACAATGGAGATGCTGGGGATAAAAGAGAGACAGTTAAGAAGATATGCAGAGGATGGCAGGTTAGAGAAAAAATATAAAACCGTCAAAGGGCGGAGGAGAGTGTACTACTCTAACATATCTGTATTAGAACTGTTACGCTATCTGAGTGACAGAAGAACACCCTCAGAAACAGAGGATAACGTTGAGGAGGGAACCGATGCAATAGATAGGTGTATAAATACATTTTTCCAACAGCTAAAAGAGCTTGTTAATGAGGAAATGTAAGAAAACCAGTACGAAAAGTAACCTACTCACACAGAGGAAGAAACGAGCCCAGAGATGGGCGATATAGTCAAAAAGTGGCATTTTAGACCGCTTAAGGAGGTGGTTTATAGCGTGTATGGAGAGAAAAGAGCCAGACAGATAGAACATAAAGCCAGAAAGCAGAGAGAGAGCTTAGCAGGAGTATCTAATACAGCTCCTCTTAATGTACAGGTACGCTTAAGGGCTTACTGTATGATCTGGGAGCTTAAACAGAAATATTACAAAGCAGATACGCCTCTCCCTTATGTGAGTAAGGCAAGCTATGAGGCAGATCTGGAGAGAGTGAGCTCCTTAGAGGCTAAGATCTTAAAAGGCGGATCCGATGAGGAGAGAGCTGTAAAGGCAGTAGTGGAGCTTAAGGAGTATCTGGAGATCGTAGCAGGATCAAGAGTAAGAGATAACAGTAAAAACAGAGTATTTTAAGGAGGTTGTAATTATGTATACAAAGAGTGTTGATGTATATACTGTTGATGATTTTAATGAGAATGGAAAAGTTGCTTATGAAAGCTGGGGAGCCCATTATATGGGGGCAGAGCAGAATAAAAATTTGATTGATGAGCTTGAAAATTATTCTGTTGCAAGTGTTTACAGAATTACTTCTAATGGTCTTAAGACAGGAAGTACGCCTGTTAAGATAGAAAAATGTAAAATTCGAAATCCTTTTTATTATAGTGAGGAAGATGCTTTTATTCTATCAGCTCTCTATGATGATAGGATTAAATTATTACTTGATATTACACATATTCCATACATACGCACAGAGAGAGGAATATGTTTTCTTACAGGGCTGGTATTGTGTTTAGATGCTTGTTGGAATTATGTGTATAAACGCTGTGAAGAAGTACCAACGGTTGAGTATTCAGCTAAGGCTAAGGAGGCGTACATACAATATATGAAAGAGCATGAGAAAGCTGATACAGAATGTGCTAAGGGCTTAGATAGGAGCCTTTTTCTTTAACAGAGGAGAAAAGTAGATCCGCCAGTTGGAGGAATATAAACAGTACATGAAAGAACACAAGGAGGATAATGACAATGAGTAAAGTAACATTTAGAAGTAAACAGCCATATTTCCAGCTTAGTTATATGGATGTATTTAGAGTAGGCTTTATCACAGTACCAGTAGTAGGCGGAAAGCCTTATAAGGATAATGGAAAGCCTAATATTGACTATGCAAAGTGTGAGGAGCTGGGTATTAAAGATCCAGACAACGTAGGCTCTGGGTATCTCTTTAGAGAGGGAGCAGATCACAATGAGATTACGCTGGAGAATGAGGATGTTATTGAGGGGATTAGAGCCTATATTGCATCCAGAAATGATTATCTTATTGTAGAGCTGGAGGATGGGAAAGAGCCAGCAGATCCAGAGGGTACAGTATTTGAGTGTAAAACAGCCTTATATCAGTTATACCCAGCAATCTACAAAGGAGTATCTACAGCGGAGGGGAAAACATTCTTCTTTAACAGAGGAGAAAAGCAGAACCGTTATATTACAAATGATGCGGAGGAGATCAAGATCCTTAGGGATTATATTAAGACCAGAGTAGATAATATGTTTACAGAGGTAAAGGAGTGATCCTATGTGTGAGGCTACTTTTAGATCTTCTACTCCACGCTCTTATCTCAATATAACTTATCCAGTATATGCAGAGGTTAATAGCAGTATTGAGCTAAAGGCAAACGGAAAAGGAAAGCTGGAGCTCATAGGAACTACTACCGCTGTATATTTCTTTTGTGAGGGGGCAGATCATAACCAGATCACTCTTACAGATCCAGAGGATATTATCAGAGTAAGGGAGCGGATAGCAAACGATCCAGACTATACAGAAATCTCTTGTAATGCTGAGGCTAAAGCATTGGGAGGCGGATCTGGAGAGCATATAGAGGGCAGAGATCGCTCTAAGCATATTGAGGAGCTAAATCGTAAATATGGCGGAGATGAAGAACCAGAGTATAGCGATCGGGATAGATATTTAATTGCAAAACTTAGACAGTAATAGATAAGGGCTATGGCTTAGCGTTGGTGCAGGCTGTAGCCCTTATTTTTTTTTTGCCCTCAATGTTAAGGAATTTGATATAATATGATTAGGATAGATGAGGAGGTGGAGCCTGTGATAAGAATACCGATAGAGCTAAGGGAGTATGTAGAGCTGGAGGAGGGAAAGCTGGAGATAGTGAAACCAGTACCACAGGATCTACAGCCTTTAGTGATAGAATTACAGGATATTTACAACAAAAAGCAGGATTTTACAGATCTAGCGGAATACAGGAGGTAGGCGGTATGAGTGAGCCTAGAGTGAGATATGAGGATAATCTATATCATTATGCTTTACAGCAAGAGATAGCATCCTTAGAGAGGCATATCCACCATGATATAGATAACTGGGAGATGGATATGAGTAAGGAGCTCTTAGATGAGTTAAAGGACTTAGAGAAAAAATGTAGATCAGTAAATCAGAGAATGAAAAAGGATATAGCTAGAAACTCATAGGAGCCCCTACATGGCGTATAAGTACCCTTATATGATAACGTGTAAGGGTAAAGAGGTAAAAGGGCTGTATGAGGCAAATAGAGGGCTTATTCGTGTGAGAGCATGGGTAGGCTTTTTTTTAGTGCATGAAAATAATTATATAGCCCCTGTATAATTTTTCCCTAAAAAATGAGGAGGGCTGTGATTATGTTTATTAAGGCTAAGTAGAGCCACAGGATAATAAGCATAACAGGAGGTAGCAGGATGAGTACAGGAACAGAACTTAGAGCGGTATTTTACGCCAGAGTATCCACAGAGGAAGAAAAACAGCTTAACGCTTTAGAAAAGCAGATACAGGAGAATAAGGATGTTATTAGAGATCATGGCTGGAGGCTGGTAGGAGAGTATATTGACGAGGGAAAGACAGGAACCACCACAAAGCGGAGAAATGACTACAAAAGATTACTTAAGGATATGACGGAGAATAAGTTTGATATTGTGGTATGTAAGGATCAAGACCGATTACAGAGAAATACTCTGGATTGGTACCTATTTGTAGATAATCTGGTAACAAATAACCTAAAGCTCTTTATGTATCTGGATAATAAGTTTTTTAAACCCTCAGAGGATGCTCTTATAACAGGTGTAAAGGCGATCATAGCAGAGGAATACAGTAGAAATCTTAGTAAAAAACTGAATAACTCAAACAAGAGGAGAATAGAAAGAGCCCTTAATGGGGAGGAGGTATCAGCTATGGGAAACGGTAAATCATTAGCCTTTAAAATTGTTAATGGAAAGTGGGTAAAAGACGAGGAGGAGGCAAAGTTGGGGAAAAAGATCTTTGAGCTATATCTGGAATATGATAGCATAAGAAAAGTAAGAGATTGGGTAAATGAATATGGTTATACAAACAGTGTAGGAAAACCTTTTACCTCTGAGAGTATTAGCAGGATCCTTAAAAACGAGAAAGCTAAAGGCGTTATAGTGATGGGGAAATATCATCACGATTTTGATAAAAAGAAAATTGTGAGAAGATCGGAGGAAGAGCTGGTTAGAATACCAGCCCCAGAGCTTGCCTATGTATCAGAGGAGGTATTTGATAAAGTACAGGAGAGATTAAGGGCTAAGACAGGGAACGGTAGGGGAGTAAACGCTTATTCTGATCCTCTTAGTGGTAAAATCTACTGTGGATCCTGTGGTAGAAAGCTCTGGAAACACGCTAGTAACGGATATGTTAATTGGATGTGTGCCTCACAGGTGGCTAAAGGGGATGTAGAGTGTAATGGTACCAGAATAACCACAGTAGCGATAAGAAACATTTACAAGAAAATCACGGATAATCTGGAGGTAAATAAAGAAGTTGTAAAGCAGGATATTGTTAAGTGGCTCAATGAGCTAAAGGCTACGCTTAGTGATACCTCAGTAAATGAAAAAATACAGAAAGATCTTGATAAGCTGGAGAGAAAGAGAACTAAGCTCTTAGAGGCATATCTGGAGGATTTTATTTCTAAGGATGATTACAAAGCAAAGTATGAGGCTATAGAGGGGCAGATAGAGGAGAAGAAAAAGCTCTTAGTACCTGTAGAAGAAAATGAGGATATTAAAGTTATCGAGAGCGTATTACAGAACATAGATGACGAGATAGATGCTTATGTGAAAACTCTTGATATGGAGGAAAGCAAGGTAGATTTTCTAATTGAGCATACGAAAAGGATTACAGTATTAGAAAATCGTGATATTATAATAGAGTTGGATCTTGTAGCAGGAGCAATTATAGCAGGGAAAGATTTTCTGCTATATGTTCACGATACTATGCCGCAGCACCATGGCCGAAAGCGTCCTCACCCACCTGGTCCACCAGCTGCACCTCGACAACCAGTTCGAGATCGACTCCGCTGCGACCAGCCGTGAGGAGATCGGCAACCCGCCGCACTACGGCACAAAAAATAAATTATACGAAGAAAACATTCCGCTTGTTCCGCACCGGGCGCGCCAGATGACAAGGGATGACTATCTGTATTTTGATTATCTGATCGGCATGGATTCCGCAAATATCCGGAACATGACAAGAATCGCGGGAGGCACGGACAGCCAGGATAAAATATACAAGATGCTTTCATTTGCGGGCTATGAAGACACGCAGAAATTTACCGGGGCGCGGGATGTGGCAGATCCATGGTACACCGGCAATTTTGATGAAACCTATGAAGATGTGGTTGCAGGATGCAAAGGATTCCTGTATTATTTACAGCAGAAAGGGGACATTTCAAAAGAAATCGAAATTCCCCGGTAAGTAAGGAGTGACATTGGGTGAAATATCTGATCATTGGAGCTGGTGGCACAGGCGGAGTTGTCGGGTTTCACATGGCGCAGGCAGGAAAAGATGTGACGTTGATCGCCAGAGATGCGCATTTGGAGAGTATACAGCAAAAGGGACTGACGCTTCAGACCATGTGGGATGAGAACACAAAGACCATACCGGTAAAGGCATCTGACATGCAGCATTACAAAGACCGGCCGGATGTGATCTTAGTCTGCGTAAAAGGATATTCGCTGGATGGAATTTACGAATTTATCCGTAGAATTGCAAAACCGCAGACGATTGTGATTCCAATTTTAAATATTTATGGAACCGGAGCTAAAATGCAGGAAAAACTGCCGGGAATGCTTGTGACGGACGGATGTATTTACGTGTCAGCCAATATTAAGGAGCCGGGAGTTATTTTGCAGCACGGAAAGATTCTGCGCATTTTCTTCGGCGTGCGCCAAAAAGAAGAAAAATGCCAGCTGTTAGAGCAGATTCAGAAAGATTTCCGTGACAGTGCAATCGATGGGATATTATCAGAACACATCCAGCGGGATGCGCTGGAGAAATTTTCCTATGTGTCACCGATCGGAGCGGCGGGCCTTTACTTAAATGCCACGGCAGGAGATTTCCAGAAAGAGGGGAAAGCAAGAGAACTGTTTTGCACGATGATAAGGGAAATCGTCGCACTGGCGACGGCCATGGGATTTCCGTTTGAAAAGGATATGGTTTCCGTAAATCTGCAGATTTTATCCAATCTTCCGCCGGAGGCAACCACGTCAATGCAAAGGGATGTGATGGCACACAGACCGTCGGAAGTGGATGGTCTGGTATACGAAGTGGTGCGCATGGCGCACAGATATCAGGTTCCGGTGCCCGCATATGAAAAAGTGGCACAGAAACTGCAAGGAGAAATTATGTGCGAAAAAAATTCTCACACAGAAGGAAATGTGGAGATAAAAAGGGAAGAAAAATAACAGGATTCATTGCAGATAATGAATCATAAAAACACAGGAGAACAACATGGAATACAAATACAGCACAATTAACGAGGTAAATCATTTTGAATTTGGCGAGGCTGTGGTTGGGGACATCCAGCTGACAGAGCGCATGTTTCATCTGGTACTGGACAATGTAAAAATCTGTCCGGAAAATTCCTGCAACCGCGACATCCGGATGATGCGTACCAATGAACTTTTATTTAAGATTTCAGATGCAGAAATCATTTCGCTTGTTGAGGAAGGATACAACGAATACGATGCTGATGGAAATTTAAAGCACACGTATCCGGACGAGGAAGTGGAAAAAGCAAAGTATGATGAGGTGGCACAGGTTCTTTTGGAGGGAACCATATATGAACTGACGTTACAGAGCGGTGTTTATACGTTTATCATTGACGGAACCAACGACCGCACCTACGCGCTGAAAGTAACCGGAAGCGGCGATACGCAGGAGTGGAACCGGTTTCTTGAGGTATAGAGTCGGGAAAGCTTTTGTTCGCCGGGTAGCCTTTGAACAGAAACACAGGAGGAAAAAGACATGATACAGACCGTTATTTTTGATCTGGACGGGACCCTTTTGGATACAGAAAAATACTATTTCGCGAAATGGAAAGAGGCTATGGCGCATTTCGGATATCATATGACCGATGAGGAGGCATACAGTGTGCGTTCCCTTGGGATGCCTTATGCACCGGAACATTTTAAAAAGCTGTATGGAGAAGATTTTGACTATGACAAAGTGCATACCTATCGCAGAAAACTGACGGATCAGGTGCTTGATGAGGGACCGATTGAGGCAAAACCGGGAGCAGAGGAACTGTTAAAATATTTGCGCAAAAAAGGTGTGCGTACAGCGATTGCCACCGCAGGAGGTGTGGAGCGCAGCAGCAGTCTGCTGAAGAGAGTGGGATTGTATGACTATCTCGACCATATTGTTTCTGCCCGGCAGGTCGCCCATGGCAAACCGGCGCCGGATGTTTATCTGTACGCCTGCAGCCAGCTTCATGTGCAGCCACAGGAATGCTATGCGGTGGAAGATTCTCCAAATGGAATTCACAGTGCATACAGTGCAGGATGTAAGGTGTTTATGGTGCCGGATCTGACACAGCCGGATGCCGAACTGGAGAAATTTATATACAAAAAAGTGGAATCACTTGTAGCACTAAAGGAGTATTTTTAAATTTTTTCTTGCAATCACTGGAATTGTGTGATAAAACAGATTACAAAAGGAACGTACATCAGGGATGTACGACAGAAAATGCATAGATGGAGACTCTGATCATCAGACATCGACAGGAATACAGCGTCACCGACTGAGAGCGCTGTTTGAAAGAGATGATTATGGGAACACTGCCGGAGCAGACGGATTGAACACAGGCAGGATGGTTTTGAAAAACCGGAATGTGGAAGTAGGTTCGTACGTGAGCGCACGTTACGCGTAAGAGAGGGAAGATGAGAATGTCTCATTTTTCAATGCGGGTGGTACCGCGGATAATCTGAATTATTCGCCCCGGAATACAATTATAGTATTCCGGGGCTTTTCTTTTTTCATAAGAGGAGCCCCGGACCAGAAAAAGGAGTAGAAAAGATGAGTAACATTTACAGAGATGTCACACTGAATCAGGTAAGCGAGCAGGACATCGGAAAGACGATCCGTGTCGCTGGCTGGGTAGAAAATATCCGTGACCATGGCGGAGTATCTTTTATTGATTTAAGAGATATGTATGCAGTGATGCAGATCGTTATCCGCGATGGAAAGCTGTTAGAAGGAATCCGTAAAGAGCAGGCTATTACCGTGGAAGGTCTGATCGAAAAGAGAGATGAGGAAACCTACAATCCAAAGATCCCGACCGGAACCATCGAGCTGGATGCAAAGGAAGTGACGGTACTCGGAGAAGTATATTCCCAGCTTCCGTTTGAAGTAATGACCAGCAAGAGTGTGGTACACGAAGATGTACGTCTGAAATATCGGTATCTGGATCTGAGAAACCAGAAAGTAAAAGACAATATCATTTTCCGTTCTAAAGTGATCTCTTATCTGCGTGAGAAAATGACAAGTATGGGATTTCTGGAGTTACAGACACCGATCCTGTGCGCATCTTCGCCGGAGGGTGCAAGAGATTATATCGTACCATCCAGAAAATTCAAGGGAAAATTTTATGCACTGCCACAGGCACCACAGCAGTACAAGCAGCTTCTGATGGTATCCGGATTTGATAAATATTTCCAGATCGCACCTTGTTTCCGTGATGAGGATGCCAGAGCCGACCGTTCACCGGGAGAGTTCTATCAGCTGGATTTTGAGATGAGTTTTGCCACACAGGAAGATGTATTTGCAGTTGGTGAAGAAGTTCTTTCGTCTGTATTTGAAAAGTTCGCACCGGAAGGAAGCGTTGTGACCAAGGCTCCATATCCGATTATCAGTTATAAGCAGGCAATGCTGGAGTTTGGTTCCGATAAGCCGGATCTGCGTAACCCGCTTCGTATTATCGATGTGACCGACTTTTTCCAGAAATGTACGTTCAAGCCGTTCATCGGAAAAACGGTTCGGGCAATCCGCGTACACGCCGATATGTCCAAAGGTTTCCACGAGAAACTCCTTAAATTTGCAACCGGACTTGGCATGGGTGGTTTAGGATATCTGGAAGTATTGGAAGACGGCTCTTACAAGGGACCAATCGATAAGTTTATTCCGGATGACTGTAAGGAAGAATTCCGCACACTGGCAGGACTTGAAGTTGGCGATACAATTTTCTTTATGGCAGATAAGGAAGAACGCGCTGCATATTACGCCGGAATGATCAGAAACGAACTCGGTGAGAAGCTGGATCTGATCGAGAAGAATGCATACCGTTTCTGTTATGTCAACGATTTCCCGATGTTTGAGAAAGATCCGGAGACAAAGAAGATCGGATTTACCCATAATCCATTCTCCATGCCACAGGGCGGCTTAGAAGCACTTAATACCATGGACCCGCTGGATATCCTGGCTTACCAGTACGATATCGTCTGCAACGGTGTGGAATTATCTTCCGGAGCTGTGCGTAACCACGATATGCAGATCATGGAAAAAGCATTTGAGATTGCAGGTTACGACAAAGAAGTGTTAAAGAACAAGTTCGGCGCATTATACACCGCATTCCAGTACGGAGCACCGCCACACGCAGGTATGGCTCCTGGAGTTGACCGTATGATCATGCTTTTACGCAACGAAGAAAATATCCGTGAAGTCATCGCATTCCCGATGAACGGAAACGCACAGGATCTGATGTGCGGTGCACCAAACGAAGTCACCGAGCAGCAGCTGCGTGAAGTGCATATTAAGGTTAGAGATTAAGGAGAAGGGAACAAAATATGGCAAACGTAATCTCAAACGAGACAATGGAATATGTTGGAATCCTTGCAAAGCTGGAATTGTCTGACGCGGAAAAAGAAGCTGCGAAAAAAGACATGGAGAGCATGCTGGATTATATTGATAAATTAAACGAACTGGATACCTCCAATGTGGAACCGATGTCCCACGTATTTCCGGTACAGAATGTGTTCCGGGAAGATGTTGTGGAAAACGGCGATGGTGGAGAGGACACACTTGCGAACGCACCGGAGCGCCGCGACCGCGCATTTGTAGTTCCAAAGACGGTAGAGTAAGGAGGGGCAGCTATGAATTTATTATCGCTCACAGCGGTAGAGCTGGGAAAGAAAATAAAAGCGCATGAAGTGACCGTTGAGGAAGCAACAAGAGCTGCTCTTGACGCGATCCGTGCAAAAGAAAAGGATATCAACAGCTTTGTCACCGTAGATGAAGAGTCTGCGATGATCCGCGCAAAAGAAGTACAGAAAATGATTGATGACGGGACACTGACCGGGCCTCTGGCAGGTGTTCCGGTTGCCATCAAAGATAATATGTGTACAAAGGGAATGTTAACGACCTGCAGTTCTAAGATTTTATATAATTTTATTCCAACTTATACAGCGGAAGCCATTATCAATCTGGAAAAAGCGGGCGCAGTCATTCTCGGAAAGACGAACATGGATGAATTTGCCATGGGAAGTACCACAGAGACTTCTGCCTATGGGGAGACAAAGAATCCATGGAATACCGCACATGTACCGGGCGGTTCTTCCGGTGGAAGCTGTGCGGCAGTGGCAGCAGAGGAATGTTACTATGCACTCGGATCGGATACCGGAGGATCTATCCGTCAGCCAAGTTCATTTTGTGGTGTGACCGGAATCAAACCAACTTATGGTACCGTTTCCCGTTACGGACTGATCGCATACGGTTCCTCTCTGGATCAGATCGGACCGATTGCAAAGGATGTGACCGACTGTGCCACAATTCTGGAGACAATTACTTCTTATGATAAGAAGGATTCCACATCGGTAAAACGAGAAGAAACCGATTTTACATCGGCACTGGTGGATGATGTAAAGGGAATGAAGATTGGTATTCCGCGTGACTATCTGGGCGAGGGACTGGACCCGGAAGTAAAGGAAGCCATTCTTGCAGCGGCAAAGACGTTAGAAGAAAAAGGCGCAATCGTAGAGGAATTTGATTTAAGTCTCGTAGAGTATGCGATTCCGGCTTATTATGTCATTGCGGCAGCAGAGGCAAGCTCCAATCTGGCACGTTTTGATGGAGTAAAATACGGATACCGCACAAAAGAGTACGAGGGACTGCACAATATGTACAAGAAGTCCCGCTCCGAAGGATTCGGACCGGAAGTAAAGCGCCGTATTATGCTTGGATCTTTCGTGTTAAGTTCCGGATATTATGATGCTTATTATCTGAAAGCACTGCGCACCAAAGCCCTGATCAAGCAGGCATTTGACAAGGCATTTGCAAAGTATGATGTGATTCTCGGACCGGCGGCACCGACCACCGCTCCGAAACTGGGAGAATCTTTGAGTGATCCGCTGAAGATGTATCTTGGAGATGTATATACCGTTTCGGTCAATCTGGCAGGTCTGCCGGGAATTTCCGTGCCGTGCGGTGTGGACAGCAAAGGACTTCCGATCGGTCTGCAGCTGATCGGGGATTGTTTCAAGGAGAAAAACATCATCCGTGCGGCCTACAGTTTTGAACAGACAAGAACGTATCAGCACAGTCCGGCAGCAGAAGCGTAGAAAGGAGAGAAGAGATGTCAAAAGAATATGAAACCGTCATTGGACTGGAAGTCCATGTAGAATTAGCAACCAAGACAAAAATCTTCTGTGCCTGCTCCACTGCATTCGGAAGTGCACCAAATACCCACACCTGTCCGGTATGTACCGGTATGCCGGGATCGCTTCCGGTCTTAAACAAAAAGGTGGTAGAGTATGCCATGGCAGTTGGTCTGGCAACAAACTGTCAGATCAATCAGTACAGCAAATTTGACCGGAAAAATTATTTCTATCCGGATAACCCGCAGAACTATCAGATTTCCCAGCTTTATCTGCCAATCTGCCATGACGGAGGGGTAGAGATCGAGACGGAATCCGGCGGGAAAAAGACCATCGGTATCCATGAAATCCATATGGAAGAGGATGCCGGAAAGTTAGTACACGATGACTGGGAAGGGGTATCTCTGGTGGATTACAACCGTTCCGGTGTACCGCTGATCGAGATCGTGTCCGAGCCGGATATGCGCTCCGCAGAGGAAGTTATTGCATATCTGGAGAAACTGCGTATGACGATCCAGTACCTGGGTGCCAGTGACTGCAAGATGCAGGAGGGTTCCATGCGTGCGGATGTCAATTTATCAGTTCGTGAAAAGGGCGCCAAAGAGTTTGGTACCCGTACCGAGATGAAAAATATCGGTTCGTTTAAGGCAATCGCACATGCCATTGAAGCCGAGACAGCCCGCCAGATTGATCTGATTGAATCCGGGGAAAAGGTTGTACAGGAGACCCGCCGCTGGAACGATGATCAGGGATATTCCTATGCGATGCGTTCCAAAGAGGATGCACAGGATTATCGTTATTTCCCGGAGCCGGATCTGGTACCGATCGTTGTCAGTGACGAATGGCTGCAGCAGATCCGGGACAATCAACCGGAACTTCATGATGAAAAACTGGCCCGTTATATTGCAGAGTTTGGTCTGCCGGAGTATGATGCACAGATTCTTACATCGGAGAAAAAGCTGGCAGATCTCTTTGAGGCGACTTCTGCGATTTGCAATAAACCAAAGAAAGTATCCAACTGGCTTATGGGAGAAACGATGCGTCTGTTAAAGGACCGGGAAATGGATGCTGAAGATCTCCGTTTTTCACCAGAGCATCTGGCAAAAATTATCGAATTGACAGAGGCCGGAACGATTAATAATTCCGTTGCCAAGGAAGTATTTGAAAAAGTATTTGATGAGGACATTGATCCGGAGCGTTATGTGGAAGAGCATGGCTTAAAGAGTGATAACGATGAGGATGCACTTCGCGCAACAATTGAACAGATCGTCAAAGACAATCCGCAGTCTGTGGAGGATTACCACAACGGAAAAGAGAAAGCAATCGGATTTTTGGTCGGACAGACGATGAAAGCAACCAAAGGCAAGGCAAATCCGGGAATCGTAAATAAAATCTTAAAGGAACTGCTTTAAATCTTAAAGAAAAATGAAAAAACAGGGGAAAACTTGTCTTTACAGGCTGAATATCGTATAATAATTTTGCCGTCGCTTACTGCGGCGGCAATGTTATATGTAAAAAAGGAGTTTATACGATGGCGGAAGACCAGAATAATAAAGAAAATACCACGACATCCGATACAAACAATACAAGTGAATATGAAGATGTCTGTTACATCTGCCGCAGACCGGAGAGTGTTGCGGGAAAGATGATACATATCCAGAATGATATCTGCATTTGTCAGGACTGTATGCAGAAAACATTTGATACCATGAACAACGGCACCTTTAACATGGGCGATTTCATGAATATGAACATGGGAAAAATGCCGAATATCAGTATGATCAATCTGGCGGATCTACAGAATGCGGTTCCGAACAAACAGAAGTTAAAGAAAAAGAAACCAAAGGATGAGCAGCCGAAACCGGAACTGGATATTCATTCCATTCCGGCACCGCACAAAATCAAGGCGCGTCTGGATGAGTATGTTGTCGGACAGGAACATGCCAAAAAAGTGATGTCCGTTGCCGTTTACAATCACTATAAACGTGTGATGGAAGACACCAATGACGGCGTGGAAATCGAAAAGTCCAATATGCTCATGATCGGACCGACCGGATCGGGAAAGACGTATCTGGTAAAGACACTGGCACGGCTTTTGGATGTGCCGCTGGCAATCACAGATGCGACCTCTCTGACCGAAGCCGGATATATCGGTGATGATATCGAAAGCGTAGTCAGCAAACTTCTGGCTGCAGCTGACAATGATGTGGAGCGTGCAGAGCACGGTATTATTTTCATTGATGAGATCGACAAGATTGCAAAGAAGCGCAATGCCAATCAGCGGGATGTAAGCGGAGAGTCGGTGCAGCAGGGAATGTTAAAGCTTCTCGAAGGCGCAGAGATTGAAGTTCCGGTTGGAGCAAGCAGCAAAAATGCGATGGTTCCGATGACCACGGTAGATACGAAGAATATTCTGTTTATCTGTGGCGGTGCCTTTCCGGAACTGGAAGAGGTTATCAAGGAGCGCTTAAACAAGGAGGCGTCCATCGGCTTTAAGGCAGATCTGAAAGATAAATACGACAAGGAAGAAAATCTTCTCTGTAAAGTGACAGTGGAGGATGTCCGTAAATTCGGAATGATTCCGGAGTTTCTGGGACGTCTGCCGATTCTGTTTTCACTGGAAGCACTGACGGAAGATATGCTTGTGCGTATTCTGACAGAGCCGAAGAATGCGATTGTACGTCAGTACAAAAAGCTTCTGGCGATGGATGAAGTGGATCTGGAGTTTACGGAGGACGCTTTGCATGCAATTGCAAAGCAGGCGAAAGAAAAGAAAGTCGGTGCCCGTGCACTGCGAGCCATTATTGAAGAGTTCATGCTGGATATCATGTATGAGATTCCAAAGGATGACAATATCGGAAAAGTGACGATCACAGAGGATTATGTGGAGAAAAAGGGCGGACCGCTCATTGAAATGCGTGGAGTTGCGGCACTTCCGGAACAGGAAGCAAACGCATAAAATGTAGAAAAACCGAAATAAAAGATCTGATGCCGGAGGGCATCAGGTCTTTTTCTTTTCCCTATTGTATGATATGATAGAAACAGTATTGTTTTGTTCGTAATTCATAAGGAGGATGTATGAAAATCATTCATTGTGCGGATCTGCATCTGGATTCCCAGATGACAGCAAACCTGACAAAAGAGCAGGCAAGAGAGCGCAAAAGAGAAATCATCCGTACGTTTACACGGATGGTCGAATATGCAGAAAAGACAGGGGTGCGTCTGATCATGATATCGGGAGATCTGTTTGATACACGAAATGTATCAGCATTGGCGCGCAACACCGTAAGGGACATGATCTGTACACATCCCCAGATTGATTTCTTATATCTGAGAGGAAACCATGACAGTGACAATTTCCTTTCCAAGCTGGAGGAAGTACCGGACAATCTGCTTTTGTTTTCCGATACATGGACTGCATACCGGTATGGAAATATAGTGATCAGCGGAATCGAACTCTCGGAGAACAACCGGGCGACCGTTTACAATTCCCTTGTGCTGGGGCATGAAGATTTCAATATTGTCATGATGCACGGACAGGCGGGAGATTATGCATGCCGCACACAGGCAGAGAATATCAGCCTGAACCAGCTGAAAAATAAAAATATTGATTATCTGGCGCTGGGACATGTACATACCTTCATGCAGGACAAGCTGGATAACCGCGGTACCTGGTGTTACTGTGGATGTCTGGAAGGACGCGGATTTGACGAGTGTGGACCGAAAGGATTTGTTTTACTGGATGTGGACGAGCAGACCTGCCGTGCCCAGATGCAGTTTGTTCAGATGGCAGCCCGCACGCTGTACACGCTTGAAGTGGATGTGAGCAATGTCATGACGACAAGAGAAGCGGCAGAGCGGATGGAAGAAGCTGTAAAACAGGCGCAGTATCCGTCGGGAAGCCTTGTCAAATTTGTACTGACCGGTGAGGTGGAAGTGGATGCGGAGATCAATTGCGAGTATCTGCAGAATCTGTTCTCGGATTATTTTTATTTTGAAAAGGTGAAAGACCGGACAACCCTTCGGGTCGACTACAGTGATTATGAAAAAGATGCCTCGTTAAAGGGGGAGTTTATCCGTATGGTACTTGGATCTGAACTGTCACAGGAGCAGAAGGCAGAAGTGATCCGCTGTGGAATTTTGGCATTGTCCGGGGAGGAGATATAGGATGAAATTACGTTCCTGTCATATCGACAATTTTGGAAAACTATCGGATCTGCATCTGGAATTTCAGGACGGGGTTAATCTGTTTCACGAACCGAATGCATGGGGAAAAAGTACACTGGCCGCTTTTTTGCGGGTGATGTTTTACGGGTTTGACTCTAAGAGAGAATCCGGACTGTTTGATAAAGAACGTGTGGTATTCCGCCCATGGCAGGGGGGAACGTATGGGGGCGAACTGGATTTTTCCTATCAGGGAAAAGAGTACCGGATCAGCCGTACATTTGGAAAAACAGAAAAAACAGATGTTTTTCATTTATATGATCTTTCCACCAATCTGGAATGTCATGATTTCTCTTCCGAGATCGGAAGTGAAATTTTCGGACTGGACAGTGCATCCTTTAAAAGGAGCGCATTTATTGCACAAAATGACTGCGAATGCTGCTCGACAGATGCGATCAATGCCAAGCTGGGAAATCTTGTAGAGAATACAAACGATATCAATAATTTTGAGGCCGCTCAGAAAAAGATTCATGACCGGATGAATAAACTTTCACCGGACCGTGCAACAGGTTCCATGAAAAAGCGGACGAACATGATCACGCTGTTAACGGAAGAACTGCGTGGCTATGATGCGGCAGAGGCGTCTTACAAAAAGATTACCGAAAAACTTACCGAAAAACAGGAGCAGAGAAAAGAACTGGCCGGGATTCGGGATCAGTATGCAAAAGCATTGCAGGTGGCGAGTGAAGAGAGCCGCAGGGAAGGAATCAAGCAGGCCTATGCGGCCACCCTGCAGGAGGAACAGGAAAAGAAAGAGGCACTGGATGCTTTTGCGGATGTATTTCCGGGACAGGTGCCGCAGGATGAGGAGTTTGCAAAGCAGAACCAGGATGTACAGATGCTTGGGGTGTTAAAAACCACTTTGTTTAATCTGGGGCTGACCGAGGAAGAAGAAAACCGCCTGCAGGAACTTGGTGATAAGTTTGAAAACCAGATTCCCTCCGAAGAAAAAATAACGGAAATGGAAAAAGAGCAGGAGCGTTTTGCAAAACTGAAAGAGGAAAAAACGCAGCTGGAAACGAAAATGTCCTATTTTGAAGCGATGGCAATGAAGCGGGAAGAACCGGATTATACGGTAAAAAATCGTCTTCCGATGATGATCTGCGGCATTATCCTGCTGGTGATCGGTGCTGCCGGTGGTGTGTTGTCGTTTCTGTTGCCACAGGTACATAAGTTTTTCCTTCCGCTTCTGGCGGTATCGGTGGTTGCGGCAGTGGCAGGTATTGTGCTTCTTGTGGTGCGCAAGGTGCAGGTATCAAAGGAAGAAGAAAAGGTGCGTGCACTCCGGGTACAGCATCTGGAAGAGGAGCGTAAGCTCCGCGGACCGGTGGAAGAAATTCAAAAAACCATGGAAGAGGCTTCGAAAGAAGCTTCGCGCATCGAACAGGAGACCAAGCATTTTCTGGAGCAGTATCAGATGGTTCCGGGAGAAAAGGATGCCAGAACCTGCCTGTATGAACTCCGCAGCCAGCTGCAGGAATATGAGCGTCTGCGCAGCCGTGCCGGAAAAAGCGATGCGGCAAGACAGGAATTTGAGCGGAAACAGAACTCTTTGCTTGCATTTGGAAAAGAAGCGGGAATGGATTTCGGAGAAGATCTTGCAGCAGGAATCAGCCAGTTACAGATGAAGGCAACCGAGTACCGGATCGCACAGAAAGCATACGCAGAGGCAAGAAAAAAGAGAGAACTGTTTGAGCAGGAACACAATATGAAAGAACTGGCAGCGGTGGAAAAATGTCCATATTCTCTGGACGAACTCAATTCCATGATCCGTGATGTGGATGAGCGGAGCGAGGATATCCGGGAAGCCATCGAGCAGTACCATCATCAGCTCGAAGATCTGCAGGATCAGCTGGATATCCGGGATGAAAAAGAACAGCAGCTTTCCATCTGCAGACAGGAACAGGAAGAAGAACAGCATTTATATGAAACCCTGCGTCTGACGGGAGAGTTCCTACAGAATGCAAAGGAGCAGTTTTCCGCGAGATATTTGGGTCCGATCGAGAACGGGTTTGGAAAGTATTACACGCTTCTAACAGGGGATAAAGAAAAAGACTGGATGGTGGATGCCAACATCGAGGTGCAGATGAAAGAGCAGGGCGAGATGCGGGAAACCAAGTGGCTGTCTGCCGGATATCAGGATCTGCTGGGAATCTGTATGCGTCTGGCGCTGGTGGATGCGATGTATCCGAAGGAAAAACCGTTTCTGGTGCTGGACGATCCGTTTGTCAATCTGGATGAAGAAAAGATGGCACATGGCAATGAACTGTTTGGAAAAATTTCCGGGGAGTATCAGATTTTATATTTTACCTGTCATGCAAGCCGGAATATAGAAAACACAAAATAAAGGGAGAGGAAACATGGAGAAAAAAATTTTATTTCCGCAGATCGGCGGAATTATGCACGGAGGGGATTACAATCCGGAACAGTGGCTGGACCGGCCGGACATTCTGGAAGAAGATATCCGTATGATGAAGAAAGCCGGGATGAATTGTGCAACACTTGGGGTATTTTCCTGGTCAACCTATGAGCCGCGGGAAGGGGAATTTCATTTCGCATGGCTGCATGACATCATGGATAAGTTATATGCCAATGGCATTTACACGATACTGGCGACGCCGTCCGGAGCGCGACCGGCATGGCTGGATGAAACATATCCGGAGTGCAGACGCGTGGATTCTTACGGGGTGCGTGAACATCACGGGGTGCGGCACAACCACTGTATGAGTGCACCGGTTTATCGTAAAAAGGTTTCTGTGATCGTCAATAAGCTGGTAGATGAATTCGGAAATCATCCGGGACTTCTGATGTGGCATATTTCCAATGAATTTGGCGGGGAATGTTACTGTCCGCACTGTGTAAAGCGGTTCCAGGATTATCTGGCGGAAAAGTTTGACCATGATATTGAAAAACTGAACAAGGCATGGTGGACAACGTTCTGGAGTCATACTTACAATGATTTTTCCCAGATTGAACCGCCGTACCGCAACGGAGAATTCAGCATTATGGGATTGAATCTGGAGTGGAAACGGTTTACCACCTGGAATATGACGGATTACATGAAGGCAGAGATTGCCATTTTAAAAGAACGTACCCCGCAGATTCCGGTGACAACGAATTTTATGAAAGAATATGACGGATTGGACTATCATAAAATGCAGCAGCCTCTGGACGTGGTGTCCTGGGATTCTTATCCGCGGTTTCACAATGATGAGGAGTCGTTTTCAGATACGATGACAGAAAATGCGTTTGATCATGCCATGATCCGTTGTCTGAAAAAAGAGCAGCCGTTTATGCTCATGGAGAGCGCGCCGGGGCTGGTCAACTGGCATCCGTTTAATAAAATGAAACGTCCGGGCGTACACCGGCTGGCTTCGCTGCAGGCAGTGGCTCTCGGTTCCGATACGGTGCAGTATTTCCAGTGGCGGAAAGGAAGGGGATCGTTTGAGCAGTACCATGGGGCGGTTGTGGATCATCTCGGAACGGATGATACCAGAGTTTTTCGTGAAGTGGCAGATCTTGGGGGAGAATTAAAGAAACTCAAAGATCTGGCAGGGACAGTCGTAAAAGCACCGGTAGCCGTGTTATACGACTGGGACAGCCTCTGGGCAACGGATGGAATGAAGGGGCTGGCAGAGTCCACCCGTAACTATATTAAGACCTGCAGGAAAGCATACCGCAATCTGTCGGCACTCGGAGTGGATGTGGATGTGATTTCCAGTGAAGAGGATTATAGCGGTTATTCTGTGATTGTGGCACCAATGCTGTATCTGCTGCATCCGCATGTCGGGGAGCGCATGAAACAGTTTGTGGAGCAGGGAGGTCATCTGATTGCAACCTATGTGACCGGATATGTGGATGAAAACCAGCTCAATTATCTGGGCGGATTTCCGGGAGACGGATTAAAGGATCTCTTTGGCGTGATCAGTGAGGAAATTGATACACTGTATCCGTCCGACCGCAACCGCGTACATTTTGCCGAAATGCCGGAAGGGGAAGTACGGGATTATGCGGAAGTTCTGCGTGTGGCAGATGGCACAAACGTGCTTGGTACCTATGAACAGGATTATTACAAAGGAATGGCAGCAGTGACGGAGCGCACATGTCAAAACGGCAGTGCCATGTATATCGCGGCCCGGCTGGATGATGCTTCCATGCAGCACCTGTATGCGCGTACACTGAAAAAAGCGGGAGTTTCGATGTATAAACTTCCATATGGCGTGGAACGTCACACACGCGAAGCGGATGGTATGCGGTATGTATTTTATCTGAATGATACGACCGGACCGCAGATTGTTTCCGGGGTAGAGGGAATTGATCTTCTGACGGGAGAGGTGATCAAGGGAATTCTTACACTGGAACCGTATGGCGTGGCATGTGTAAAAGAATAAGTTCTATTCTGAAAGTTTTGTGCATATAGTTACGGAAAAGAAGTGTGGGAGCTTCTTATGGATAGAAATTGTGATGCATTTATCCGCTCCAACAATACCTACGATATCCTGATTGCCAGAGAGTCTTTGGAGATTTCTGACGACCGGGCAGAATGTATACAAAATATCGGTGAAAAATTTGTGGCAGAATATTTTGACCGGGACGAGGTGCCGCAGCTGAGCATTAAGACATACGGATATTCGATTATCCCAAAATGTTTCGGACTGCTGGATACGCTTGCACTGGAGACAACCGGTATCCTGCAGCTGCAGAATCAGCCAGCCCTGTCCCTTCGGGGACAGGGTATTTTTATTGGATTTGTTGATACGGGAATTTCCTATGAACTGCCCTGTTTCCGGAATGCCGATGGAAGTACAAGAATCCGCTCAATCTGGGATCAGAGTATTCCGGCGGGGGAGAAAAATACCCCTCAGGGATTTTTGTACGGAACGGAATATACACAAAAAGAGATCAATGAGGCACTGGAACAGGAACATCCGCGGGAACTGGTTCCAGTGACGGATGAAGATGGGCACGGAACCATGCTGGCAAGTATTGCCTGCGGAAGTGAAGATCTGCAGGCTGGTTTTACTGGGGCGGCTCCTTATGCGGAACTTCTGGTTGTAAAGTTAAAACCGGCAAAACCATATCTGAAAGACTTTTTTTATATTCCGCAGGAGATGCCTGCCTATCAGGAAAATGACATTATGGCGGCAATTGAATATCTCGAAGAGACTGCCAGAAAACTGGGGCGGCCCCTTATTCTGTGCCTTGGTCTCGGGACAAACAACGGAAGCCATTCCGGTGGCAGCAATCTTTCGGAACTTCTTGATGATATTGCGGGCAGATGGCGCCGGTGTGCGGTTGTGGCAACCGGAAACGAGGCGAATGCCAGACATCATTTTTACGGGAAAAGTGATGGAAATTCGATGGTTGCGGTAGAGGTGAATGTGGAACAGCGGATGCGGGGATTTTATCTCGAGTTGTGGGCCAGTGCACCGGAATTGTTTGTGGTGGCGGTGCGTTCGCCGGGAGGCACTCTTATGCCGGCGCAGAATGTGCCCGGAAATTCGCATCAGGAACAGGAATTTATATTTGAAGGGACAAGAGTGGAAATTGATTATGCACAGGTGGGACGCACGCGGGGGGATCAGCTGGTGTTTATCCGGTTTGAAAACCCGGCGGCAGGGATCTGGACGCTGTATGTTAATCCGAGTACCACGATCACAGGACAATTTCATATCTGGCTGCCAATGAGTGGAATGTTAGAAAAAGACGTGGTGTTTTTGCGTCCGGATCCGGATGTGACACTTACCGTGCCGTCTTCGGCAAAAATTCCGATTGGGGTGGGTGGAATGGATCAAAAGAGTGGTATTTTATATCTGGATTCCGGGAGGGGGAATACCATTGCATCGGTTGTAAAACCGGATTTTGTGGCTCCGGCTGTGGGCGTGCAGGCGATAGGAAGGCTTGGAAATTATGTGACACTGACGGGAACGAGTGCAGCTTCTGCAATTGCGGCAGGAGCATGTGCACAGATCATGGAGTGGGGAAACAGCCGTGGGAGAAGACTGCTTTTAAATTCGGTGCAGATCGGAAATATTCTGATTCGCGGGTGCGAAAGGAACCCGGATGTATCCTATCCGAATACCGCCTGGGGCTATGGAAAAATGAATGTTTACGATGCACTGATGAAATTTTATGGGGTATAAAATTTATATACAAAGCGTAAAAAGATATAAAAAATTTATGAAGTGCTTTTTTTTGAGAACCAAGTACGATATAATGAAAGCAATACAGATTGGAGAGTGAAGTATGGAGAAAAAAGATTTATTAGCAAATTACGCAGCATCAAAACAGAATATGTGTATTACGAATGATACGATCTCGGACGGATTGTTTCAGGAGTATGGGGTAAACAGAGGACTTCGCGATGTCAACGGAAAGGGTGTATTGACAGGTCTGACCCGTATTTCAAAGATTGTGTCCTTCAAAGATGAAAATGGAAAACAGGTGCCATGTGACGGTGAGTTATGGTATCGCGGATATAATGTAAAAACACTGATCAAATCCATTGGACCGAACGAATTCGGCTTCGAGAAAGCAGCATATCTGCTGCTGTTTGGAGAACTTCCGGATCAGGCGCAGCTGGATGAATTCTGTGAGGTGCTCGGCAACAGCCGGACACTTCCGACCAATTTTACCAGAGACGTTATTATGAAGGCGCCTTCTAAGGATATCATGAATTCCATGACACGAAGTATTCTGACACTTGCGGCCTATGATCCGTATACGACAGATTCTTCCATTGAGAACAATATCCGTCAGTGTATGCAGCTGATTGCCAATTTCCCGATGATCGCGGCATATGGATATCACGCATATAATCATTATGAAAATGATTCGAGTATGTATATTCACCGACCGGACCCAAAGCTTTCCACGGCAGAGAATTTCCTTCGTATGCTGCGGCCGAATAAGCAGTATACACAGCTGGAGGCACAGGTGCTTGATGTGGCACTGATGCTTCATATGGAGCATGGCGGCGGTAATAACAGTACGTTTACCACCCGTGTGGTTACTTCTGCCGGTACGGATACATATTCTGCCATCGCTGCAGCAATGTCTTCCCTGAAAGGACCAAAGCATGGCGGTGCCAACATCAAAGTTATGCAGATGATGAATGATATCCGGGAAAATGTGCATGACTGGAGCGATCGTGACGAGGTGAAGTCCTATCTTGGAAAGATGCTGGATGGACAGGTCTTTGATAAGAAGGGATTGATCTATGGTATGGGACATGCCGTGTATTCCCTGTCTGATCCGAGAGAGCGTGTGTTCCGCAGCTATGTGGAGCATCTCGCGGAGGCAAAAGGGCGCCAGAAAGACATGAATCTTTACAATATGATAGAAGAAGTGGCTCCGGAACTGATCGCAGAAAAGCGTCATATTTTCAAGGGTGTCAGCCCGAATGTGGATTTTTACAGTGGTTTCGTATATGAAATGCTTGGCATTCCGTCGGAATTGTATACACCATTGTTTGCAATTGCAAGAATTGCAGGATGGAGTGCACACCGGCTGGAGGAGCTGGTGGGATGCAACAAAATTATTCGTCCGGCATATAAGAGTGTCATGGAAGAACTGGAATAAGATTATTACAGCGGACAGAATTGCATTTTATTTTGCTCTGTGCTAGTATGGAAACAGAAACTTTCGTGTGTTATAACTATAACAGGGGAGAGGACTGATTATGAAAATAAAAGAAAAATATTATCGCTTTGCGGAAAAAGGGCAGCAGATACAGAGAGTAAACCGTTTTCTTGTAACAGAATATCTGATTTTTTATGCATTTATTCTGTTTATGCTCTGGGCATCAAGAGCAAAAGGAGTACGTTCTTTGGGTTTTACGGCATTTGTCAGTGTGATTGCAGTAGTCTCCGGAGGTGCATTGCTCATCGGATGGAGGCGGCGTCCGGAATCGGAGCGGCTGAGATATCTGGCACTGATCGGGTTATATCTCGTATCATTTTTCATGACTTTTGCTTATACGGAGAGCTTTATCCGTTTTCTGGGACTGGCTCCTTTTATCGGCTGTATTTTGTTTTTTGATCCGAAATATTCCAGAATCGGTGGCATCGGTTATCTTGTATTGAATGCGCTGACTGTCTTTGGTCAGATCCGTCAGCAGCCGGAAGGCGTAGCCGGGACAACCAATCTTGTACTGGATCTGCTGGCACTGGGGGTACTGGTATTTGCTGTGATCTTTACAACAAATGTGGCACAGAAATTCAACCATGATACCCGGCACAGTGAACAGCAGGAGCAGCGGAAGCAGCAGGCAATTTTAGACGATGTGATCGGTGTGGCGGAAGAAGTGCGTAAGGGTACGGAATCCGTGATGAAGATTGTCAATGATCTGAATGGATCGACAGAGGTGGTCAATGGTGCGATGAAAGATATTTCTTCCAGCACGCAAAGCACGGCGGAAAATATCCAGACACAGACAACCATGACACAGGATATCCAGCATTCAATTGAGCAGACACTGGAAAGTTCCGAGAATATGGTAAAAGTGGCAAAGCAGTCCGGGGAACTGAATCAGAAGAGTATGGAGATCATGGAACATCTGAAGAAACAGTCCGCGGTAATCGCAGAGACAAACTCCGGAGTGGCAGATTCCATGAAAGCGTTACAGGAGCGTACCGAGGCAGTAAAGAGTATTGCAGATACCATCTTTTCCATTTCCAGTCAGACCAATCTGCTGGCGCTCAATGCTTCTATTGAGAGTGCCCGTGCAGGGGAAGCCGGAAAAGGGTTTGCTGTAGTGGCTGATGAAATCCGTCAGCTGGCAGAGAAAACCAGAAGTGAGACAGAAAGCATCGCACAGATTCTGGATGAATTGTTTAAAAATGCAGAGGATGCAGCAACGGCGGTGAGCCGTTCGATTGAGGCTACCAATGCGCAGGATTCCATGATTGCGAAAGCATCTGAGAGTTTTTCGGGAATGAATGAGAATGTCAATACACTGGTTCAGGAGATCGAAGGCATTGACGGCATGTTAAACCGTCTGTCGGATGCAAACAATCAGATTGTAGACAATATCAGTAATCTTTCTGCAACAACGGAAGAAGTGACGGCCTCTTCCGTACAGGTAGCGGATCTGTCAGTTGAGAATTTAAACAATGCCGAGCAGGCAAAACAGAAACTTGACAATGTGCTTGCGGTATCTCATGAACTGGATAAGTACATAAAGTAAACAGATGGAATGAGATAAAGGTGCCTCAGCAGGAGAAATTCTGCTGAGGATTTTTACTACTATAACTTAGAAGGAGATAAAAATTATGAATATAACAATGAAACAAGTCGAGGGCGGTGTATGTGCGGCTGCAGGATTTTCCGCAAACGGATTAAACTGTGGGTTAAATCCGGATCGGAACAAAAATGATCTGGCACTGATCTGGTCAGAGAAAGAGTGTACGGCAGCGGCTGTCTATACAACGAATAAAGTAAAGGGTGCACCAATCCTTGTGACAAAGAAACATCTGGCAGCAACCGGAAATAAGGCGAGGGCTGTTATTGTCAACAGTAAGAATGCCAATACCTGTAATGCAGACGGAGAAGAAAAGGCACAGATGATGTGTGATCTGGCTGCAGCAGAGCTGGGCATAAAGGCAGACGAGGTGATCGTGGCATCAACCGGTGTCATTGGACAGAAGCTTCCGATTGAACCGATCCGTGATCATGTGCAGGAGCTGGCACGCGGACTTTCTCCACAGAATCATGGAAAAGCAGCAAATGCCATCATGACAACCGATACCTATGCCAAGGAGACCGCGGTTTCTTTTACGCTTGACGGGAAGACCTGTACGGTTGGCGGTATGGCAAAGGGAAGTGGCATGATCCATCCGAATATGGCTACCACGTTAAATTTTGTTACAACCGATGTTGCGATTTCCTCAGAAATGATCCAGAAAGCACTTTCTGAGATTGTAAAGGTGACGTACAATTGTCTGAGCATTGATGGAGATACTTCTACCAATGATATGGTCAGTATTCTGGCAAACGGCATGGCAGAAAATACGCCAGTCACAGCAGAGGGAGAGGATTATGATACGTTCCGTCAGGCGCTGTATCAGGTACTCATGACGCTGACCAAGATGCTTGCCAAGGACGGTGAGGGAGCATCGAAGATGCTGGAGTGTACCTGTAGCGGTGCGCCGGATCAGGATACCGCAATCATTATTGCAAAGAGTGTGATCCGTTCCCCACTGTTTAAGTGTGCAATGTTTGGGGAAGATGCCAACTGGGGACGTATTTTATGTGCAATCGGTTATGCGGATGCGGAGTTTGATATCAACAAAGTGGATGTGGATCTGGCATCGTCCAAGGGAACCATTGCCGTATGCAGAAATGCTGCCGGTGTAGATTTCTCTGAGGAGAAAGCAAAAGAAATCTTAGAGGAAGATGAAATTTATATCAATATTGATCTGCATCAGGGAGAGGCATCTGCCAAAGCCTGGGGATGTGATCTGACGTATGATTATGTAAAAATTAATGGAGACTATCGTAGTTAATATATAGCAAAATAAATTATTTGACTAGATAGTCATTACTGGAAAGGAAGTAATGACATGGAAAAGAAAATCGGTTTTATCGGCTGTGGAAATATGGGAACAGCCATGATACAGGGAATTTTGGAATCCGGAAAATGCCCTCCGCAGGAGATGATGATTTCCTGTCGTACGAAGAAAACGCTGGAAGAAAAGAAAGCACAGTTCGGAGTGCAGATCAGTACGGACAACCGGGATGTGGCAGCATTTGCAGACATTTTGTTTGTGGCAGTAAAGCCACAGTTTTATGCCGAAGTGTTAGAGGAAATCAAGGATCTTCTTACAGAAGAGCAGATTCTGGTATCCATCGCGCCGGGAAAGACACTGGTATGGTTTGATGAAGTGCTCGGACGAAATTTAAAAGTGATTCGTACGATGCCGAATACCCCATCTATGGTCAAAGAAGGCATGATGGGTATGTGTGCGGGAGCACGTGTGACGGATGAGGATATGGCTCTGGTGCGGGATCTCTGCAGTGGATTTTCACAGACGGAAGTCATTCCGGAGCATCTGATGGATGTGGTTACTGCCGTCAGCGGAAGCTCTCCGGCCTATGTATTTATGTTTATTGAAGCCATGGCAGATGCAGCAGTGGCTGGTGGAATGCCGAGACAGCAGGCGTACAAATTTGCAGCACAGGCGGTACTTGGAAGTGCAAAGATGGTTCTTGAGACGGGAAAACATCCGGGAGAACTCAAAGATATGGTATGCTCTCCGGCAGGAACCACCATTCAGGCAGTGCGTGTGCTGGAGGAAAAAGGCATGCGCAGCAGCGTGATCGAGGCAATGATGAAGTGCCTGGATATCTCCCGCAATATGTAAAACCGTTTACTTGCTTTTTCTGTTGAAAATGTGTAGAATAGAACCATCAACAGATTTAGGAGAGAAGGAAATATGAGTCAGGCAAAGGTAGATAAATATAAGAAAGAAAAAGCCAATCGTAAAAAAGAGATGGCAAAGCAGAAAACGGAAAAAATCATTGGTATCATCTGTGGATGTGCAATTTTAGTTGCCATCGTTGGATGGGCCGGTTATACCGGATACAGTTATTATGAGGATAATAAGCCGGCACAGACGTATTATACCGATACTTCTGCATTGTCCAGCTACGTGAGTGGATTAAACACAGAGGCACAATAAGATCTGCTTATCAGATATTTGCATGTGGGGCATCACCGATCGGGTGATGCCTTTTCCAATGCCTCGGATACTGCACCGATGAGCAGACGACAGGTATACTGGTTGTTTTTGGAATATGTAAGATCCGTAAGGGACTGGCTGGAAATAATCTGTTTTGCCAGTTCATCGAGCGTAGGACGGACCAATGGGTACATGGTTTCTACAGTTTCATCCAGATGAACCATGGTGATTTCGTTGATATGGTCTTCGTCGACAGATACCTGTACATCGAACGGATTTCCGTCAATCATGACAGAAGAGGTATAGACACCCGGAACGTACATGGTTTCTACCGCTTCGTTGTCTGCGGACTGTTTGTGGGAACTGCCAAGCAGGATTCCAAGGAAGATCACAAGCAGGATACCAAGTCCTGTGATGACACCTGCAAACACAAGTTTTTTCATATGAAGAACGACAATTCTGGTTTTTGCACTCATTTGTTACCTCCATTTCCAGCTTTGGTATATTCTATGCAGGGAATACACATTCATGCGTTTAATTTTAAACTTCCCATTGGTATAAATTTTTCAAAATGTATAAAAAATTCAAAAAGTGGTTGACAGAAGAGCATGTATCTGTTATTATCTTATCTGTGCTCACGAGAGAGCTTACATATGCGATAGTGGCGTAGTTGGTAACGCGCGACCTTGCCAAGGTCGAGACCGCGGGTTCGAGCCCCGTCTATCGCTCTTGAAAAAGCAGCTGGAAACATAGAGGATATGGGTTCGGCTGTTTTTCTTTTATCATTCCGCAGGTTTTGTCTATTGTAAAAAGGACGCGTTTTATTTATAATAAAGGCAGGGGTAAAAGAGGGGCAAAAACAAATGAAAACGAGGTTTGGGAGGTGCATCAGATGAAGAGTGCAAGATCGTTTAAAGAGTTCGAAGCACTGAATGGAATCAGCATGGAGGAGGTACTGACAGTGTTTGAGGCAGTGTCAGAAGCATTTCCGATGATTGTGGCAGCAAATCTTACAAAAAATACATATACCATGATCAAGGACGACGGATTTCTGGCAAATGACATGCCGAGCAGTGGAAAATATGATGATCTGATTGATGTCGGGGTGGAAAACATACACCCGAATTACCAGCGTGCGTTTCTGGACAATTTCTCCAGGGAACGTCTGTTACAGATGCTGGGGCAGGGACGGAAAGAAGTCTGCGTCAAGCTGTATCAGAAGGGACGGGGAGATCACTATCAGTGGGTATCCACACATGTGATCCGTGTGAGGGACAAAGATGGGGATGTGTGTCACGTCTGCATTAATAAATTTCTGGACGAATGCAGCAGTTGTGGAGAACAGCAGAGAGTCTGCCGTGCTCCGTACTGAATTTATTCCTTGTCGTTCTCGGAGCCGCTGCCTGTTTTATTGCGGGAGCGGTAAAAGAGAAATCCGCAGATGGACAGGGCAATCATGACAGCAAACATCAGAATGACAAATGTGTAATCCGCTTTGTTTAATGCGTTGCCGCTTAAGACGGAAAGAAAGATTGCCGGCATACGGCCAACTGCACAGATAATGATCCAGTGGGAAAGCTTTATGTCGGTCAGTCCGACGAGATAAGATAACAGGTCTTTGGGAGTTCCGGGTATGAGGAAGAGCAGAAAAATGATGCTCTCCGAACGCCTGGAACTTTTTAATATTTTTACAGATTCTATTTTTTCACGGCTTACAAACAATTCCACAAACTTCATGCCGAAACGGCGCACAAACAGAAAGATGATGACGCTTGCAGTTGTCATGGCAAAATCACAGATCAGTGTACCACGGATTACCCCGAAAGCGTATCCGGCACCAATTTCAAAAGGACCACCGGGAATTACCGCAAGGAGTACCTGCAGGATGTTCATTCCAATAAAACCAAGGACTCCCCATATTCCTTTGTCATTGACCCAGACACGGAATTGTTTGGGATCCGATACAAAATGAACCAGGGGACGCCCGATAAAATATCCGATCAGGATTACAAAAACAATGGTAATGATAGCAAGTATCCGTTTGATTTGTTTTGTCTTTTTCTCGTTGTGATTATCCAAGTCGAACACCTCCTATTTTAAGTTCGTTCTAACCGTAACTATAGGCTTTTGGTGAAAACTTGTCAATTCTTATCGGAAAATCATTTGCTTTTACCGGTAAAATTCTTATAATAGAAAAATGGAGGGAAAATTATGTTATTTTATCTTGCTCCGATGGAGGGAATTACGGGATATATTGTGCGCAATGCTTATGCACATTATTTTCCATATATAGATAAATATTTTACACCGTTTATCCCGGCAGCAAAAAAAATGAGCAAAAAAATAAAGCGGGATCTGGCAGCGGAAAATAATGATCAGATCCGGCTGGTGCCGCAGCTGATCGGAAACCGTGCCGATGAATTTCTGATGATGATTCGGCAGCTGGAAGATCTGGGATTTACCAGTGTCAATCTTAATTTTGGCTGTCCGTCCGGAACCGTTGTCTCGAAAAGAAAAGGAGCCGGATTTCTGGCAGATCCGAAAGAACTGGAAATGTTGCTGGAAGAAGTGCTGGAGAACAGTCCGCTTGCGGTATCGGTAAAGACCAGAGTCGGAATCAAAGACCCGGATGAGTGGGAAGCTCTTTGCAGTGTCTATGCAAAGTTTCCGCTGGAAGAACTGATTATTCATCCGCGCCTGCAGAAAGATTATTACAGCGGAACACCGCGGATGGAAACATTTGCCCGTGCTCTGGAGCAGATCCATGTGCCGCTCTGTTACAATGGAGATATATGCAGTGTGGAAGATTATAAGAAAGTGACAGCTGCTTTCCCAGCTATTGATCGCATCATGATCGGCAGGGGATTACTGGAAAATCCCGGACTGGTCGGAGAAATCAAAGGAAACCCACCGGCAGATAAAGCCAGGCTGCGGGCGTTCCATGATGAAATTTTAGAGGGATGTCTGGATACTTTCCGTGCGGAAAAAGATGTCGTTTTTCATTTGAAAGAAATCTGGTTTTATCTGACAAAGTCATTTCCGGACAGAGAGAAATATTTAAAGCTGATCCGGAAATGCCAGTCTCTGCCGGAGTATAAACTGATAGTACAGCAGATTTTCTCATAGACATTTTGATAGAATAAGGTATAATGAAAAGTAAAAGTCCAGGACAAGAGATAGGGGATTAACAATGAGTTTAGCAGATAAAATATTTGTAACTATGTGTCAGGATATTCTGGAGAACGGGACAAGTACCGAGGGCGAAAAGGTACGGCCGCACTGGGAGGATGGTACAAGTGCCTATACGATTAAGAAATTCGGTGTGGTGAACCGTTATGATCTGTCGAAAGAGTTTCCGGCAATCACACTGCGCAAGACGGCAATCAAGACCTGTACGGAAGAAATGCTGTGGATCTGGCAGCGGAAATCCAACAATATCCATGATTTAAACAGTACCGTCTGGGATGAATGGGCAGATGAAAACGGTTCCATCGGAAAAGCGTACGGCTATCAGCTGGCACAGAAACATCAGTATCGTGAGGGAATGATGGATCAGGTGGACCGGGTGATTTATGATCTGAAAAATAATCCGTTCAGCCGCCGGATTCTGACCAATATTTATGTGCATCAGGATCTGCATGAGATGAATCTGTATCCGTGTGCATACAGCATGACCTTTAATGTGACGCAGAAACAGGGAGATGACAAATTGACTTTAAATGCAATTTTGAATCAGCGTTCGCAGGATGTGCTTACTGCAAATAACTGGAATGTATGCCAGTACGCAGTGCTGATGCATATGCTGGCACAGGTGTGTGACATGAAAGTGGGAGAACTGGTACATGTCATTGCGGACGCACATATTTATGACCGGCATGTGGAACTGGTAAAAGAGCTGATTACGCGCCAGCAGCATCCGGCACCGAAATTCTGGCTGAATCCGGAGATTAAAGATTTTTATCAGTTTACACCGGATGATATCAAAGTGACCGATTATGTGACCGGTCCGCAGATCAAAAACATTCCGGTGGCAATATAGCAGTCAGGAGGGAGAAAATTATGAATATCATTGCAGCAGTAGATAAAAATTGGGCAATTGGAAAAAATAATGAGCTTCTGGTACGGATTCCGATGGATCAGAAATTTTTCCGCGAGACAACAACCGGGAAAGTTGTCGTGATGGGACGAAAGACGTTGGAGAGTTTTCCGAATGGTCTTCCGTTGAAAAACCGCACCAATATTGTGTTGACACATAATCCGGCGTATCAGGTTAAAGATGCGATTGTCGTGCATTCCATGGAAGAGCTGCACAGGGAACTGGAAAAGTATGATACCAATGACGTCTATGTGATTGGCGGACAGAAAATATATGAGCAGCTTTTGGATGAGTGTGATGTTGCTCATATTACAAAAATCGACTATGCATATGACGCGGATGCGTATTTCCCGAATCTGGATGAAAAACCGGAGTGGAAAATTACAGCAGACAGTGAAGAACAGACATATTTTGATCTGGAATTTTATTTCTATAAATATGAAAGAGTGCAGAAGTAATGAGTGATTTTATCTTTAGCGTCAATGTCACATTTCCTATTTTTCTGGTGATGGTTATAGGCTGGGTACTGCATCAGATCGGTATGCTGGATGAGCATTTTGTCACCGTGGCAAACCGTTTCAATTTTAAGGTGACACTGCCGTTTATGCTGTTTCGGGATATTGCTTCCGTAGAAATATCAAAAGTATTTGATCTGAAATTTGTATTGTACTGTGCAATTGTCAGCAGTATCTGTTTCTGGGGCATCTGGGGGATCAGTAAATTTGCGGTCAAAGATGACAGTATCCGTGGTGCGTTTGTACAGTCTTCGTTCCGAAGCAGTGCAGCCGTCATGGGAATGGCATTTATCAACAATATTTACGGATCTTCTGCCATGGGTCCGCTGATGATCGTGGGAGCGGTTCCGCTGTACAATGTGTATTCCGTTATTGTACTGACATTTGAGGCGCAGGACGGGGGAGAAAAACGGGATAAGGGAAAGATTAAACAGGCACTGGTCAATATCGTGAAAAATCCGATCATTGATTCGATTTTTCTGGGACTTGTTGTTTCCCTTCTGGGGATTCATTTTCCGACCATTGTCAATAAGACGATTAACTCTGTCGCACAGCTTGCAACACCGCTGGCACTGATTGTGATCGGTGCGGGATTTGAGGGGCGCAAAGCTATCGCAAAGATCAAACCGACGTGCTGGGCAGCTGCAATCAAACTGGTGATCCAGCCACTGGTCTTTTTACCGGTAGCAGCTTATATGGGATTTTCCGGGGAAAAGATTATTGCAATTTTAATTATGCTGGCATCCCCGACAACGCCAAGCTGTTACATCATGGCAAAGAGTATGAAAAATGATGGGGTTCTGACGGCGAGTGTTATTGTTGCAACGACGTTGTTTGCGGCATTTACGCTGACGTTCTGGATCTTTTTACTTCGCACATTTGGACTGATATAGGAGGATATCATTTTTATGGATATTACAGGAAGAAAATTATTCGTAAAGGCTCTGGAGGAAGAAGGGGTAGACACTATCTTTGGGTACCCGGGTGGAACCGTTACGGATTTATTTGATGAATTATATAAGACTGACAGTATCAACCTGATCCTGCCACGGCATGAGCAGGGACTGATTCATGAGGCAGAAGGATATGCCAAGTCTACCGGACGGGTGGGCGTATGTCTGGTAACGAGCGGACCGGGAGCAACCAATATCATTACCGGACTGGCAGATGCCCATTATGACAGCATTCCGCTGGTTTGTTTTACCGGACAGGTGCCACTTGGACTGATCGGAAACGATGCATTTCAGGAAGTGGACATTGTTGGTATGACGAGAAGCATTACCAAGTATGGTGTGACGGTGCGAAGACGGGAAGACCTCGGAAAGATTATTAAGATGGCATTTTATATCGCCCAGACCGGGAAACCGGGACCGGTACTGATTGATATTCCAAAGGATATCCAGACGGCATCCGGATCGGCAGAGTACCCTTCCCATGTGGATATCCGTGGATATAAGCCGATTCACGGGGTACATATCGGACAGTTGAAGAAAGCTTATAAAATGCTTAAGTCTGCAAAGAAACCTCTGATTCTTGCCGGCGGAGGTGTCAACATCAGCCATGCGGGAGAGAAGCTGAAGAAATTTATGGAAAAAGAAAATGTTCCGGTTGTCACAACAATCATGGGCAAAGGCGCAGTGCCGACCACACATCCGCTGTATATCGGAAACTGTGGAATGCATGGAAAGTACGCAGCCAATATGGCAGTTATGGAATGTGATCTGCTCTTTTCCATCGGTACCCGTTTCAATGACCGGATTACCGGAGATTTAAATGAATTTGCACCGCATGCACAGATTGTACATATTGATGTGGATACGGCTTCCATCTCGCGTAATGTGGTTGTGGATGTGCCGGTGGTTGCAGATGCAGGTGTGGCGCTTGAAAAGCTGTTAGAGTGGGCAGAGAAAAAGGATACGGCAAAGTGGCAGGAACAGATTCACAGGTGGGAGAAAGAGAATCCGCTTGCCATGCGCAGGGATCGTGGGATCAGTCCACAGATGATCATGGAGCACATTAATGCACAGTTTCCACACAGTATTTATGTGACGGATGTCGGGCAGCATCAGATGTGGGCAACCCAGTATCTGGAACTGGATGAACAGAGTCAGCTCATCACATCCGGCGGACTGGGAACGATGGGATTCGGATTTCCGGCCGCAATCGGAGCAAAAATTGCAAATCCAAAGAAACCGGTCGTGTGTATCACGGGAGATGGCGGATTTCAGATGAATATTCAGGAGATGGCAACGGCGGTAACACAGGGTACCGGAATTACGATCTGTCTGCTGAACAATAATTATCTTGGTATGGTCCGCCAGATGCAGGAACTGTTTTATGGAAAGCGTTACAGTGCGACCTGTCTGCGCCGGCGCCCATCCTGTCCGGGTGGATGCAAGGGACCAAATGACCAGTGTCCGGAATATGTTCCGGATTTCGTGAAACTGGCAGAAAGCTATGGAGCATACGGAATCCGTGTAGAGAAGGAAGAAGACATTGATGCAGCGTTTGCGGAGGCAAAGAAGCATACGGATGCACCGACGATCATTGAATTTATGATTGCCACCGATGAACTGGTACTTCCGATGGTAAAGAGCGGAAATCCGATGAGTGAAATGATTTTAAAATAGGAGGAAAGCAATGTCTGAAATGAAAAAGCGCTGGATTGCATTGTATGTAGAAAATGATGTAGGTGTACTTGCGAAGGTTTCCGGACTGTTTTCCGGAAAATCCTACAATTTACAGTCACTGACGGTTGGTACGACGGAAGATGAGACGGTTTCCCGTATGACGATCAGTGTGGAGAGTGATGATATCACGTTTGAGCAGATCAAAAAGCAGTTAAATCGTATGGTTGAGGTAATCAAGGTGATCGACCTGACAAATGTTCCGCTTCGGTTAAAAGAGCTGATGTTTGTCAAGATTATGGAACTGAATGAGACACAGATGACGGAAGTGTTTCAGATTGCACAGGCCATGCGTGTGGATGTGGTGGATATCGGAATCGGCAGTGTTATGCTTGAGTGCAGAAGAACAGAGCAGAAACATGACGATCTGATTGCCATCTTAAAGAAAAAGTTTAAGCATATTTCCGTTGTGCGCGGAGGTTCGGTTGCTATCGAATCAATCAGCACAGAGTGCAGATAAAAATGCTGCCCGTGGTGGTCTTTGGCCACTGCGGACAGCGTTTTTAAATGATAGGACCGATAAGATTAACGGGCAGTTACTTCGACAATCTCTCCGACATACATCATATGCATATCGTGATCGCTGTACCATTTATCCATCAGTGTGGAATCGGTAAAACTGTCTTCGCTGACCGGTACGGCAGCCATCTTTCTGCATAAAAATACCAGATTGGCTTCATCCGGATAAGGAATGTCATGCAGGAATGCCTTTGTCAGTCCGGCAGCGGCGAATTTGTCTTCTTCTCCGCGGCCACTGTGACTGCCGCAGTAATTTAACGCATCGCGGTAGTCTTCATTCAGGAAAGACAAAGAGAACAGATCTCCGTTGTCTAAAAATTCTTTGGTATAGCGGGAATCACGGATAAAAATAAATACAACGTTTTTTCCCCAGAGGACGCCTACACCTCCCCAGCTGACGGTCATAGTGTTGCATCTGGTTTTGTCTCCGGCGGAAACTAAAGCCCATTCTTTTCCTATTTTGGTAAATGGATTGAATTCCATCTTATCGATTGGATATGGTTGAAATGTGTGCATAACAAGCCTCCTTTTTTATTGTTTTGTATTTAGGCGATTGCGAAACGCTCTTCTGCGCCTGCCGCCGCTTACACGGTCGGACGCGC
>ERZ773245.576-NODE-576-length-38185-cov-3.124679_pt1 | contig 38185 bp, 31 predicted proteins | sample MGYA00580988_ERZ773245 | MGnify/ENA primary metagenome ERZ773245 (study PRJEB29015, sample SAMEA2737792) | human gut metagenome | biome: human gut; feature: human-associated habitat; material: faeces | place: China | collected 2012 ... | reverse complement strand
CGTACGTCAGTTTAGCAAACTGGTGGTTTCAGCCACTCACCCAAACTTCCTTTTTAACCGCATTTCCTCTCAAATGCGATGCAAAGATAGAGGGAACTTTTGAACTACGCAAATCTTTCTACAACATTTTTTTCACGGATTTTATGCGAAATAAGTTAACCAGCTAAGTTTCAAATGTTAAAGGAGAGAACTTTTTTTCATACTCTCGCTCTCCAGGGCAGTCATTGGAGTAGAAGGAATCTTTTTACTTTGAAAAATTGATTTATATCAACTGATTTTCGTATTTTTGTCTCCGCAATCTATAATAACTTATCAATATATACATGATGGAAAACCTGAAAGAGACAGTGGATGCTGTTGTAAACTCCAGATATCCGGAGATGAACAAAGAGGGACGGGAACTACTGGCACAGGTCTTGATACGTAAAGAACTGGAAAAGGGTGAAATGTTGTTGAACGAAGGACAAATAAGCCGTCACATGGTTTTCGTCGGAAAAGGAATGTTACGGCAATTCTATTATAAGAACGGGAAAGATGTCACCGAACACTTCTCATACGAAGGATGTATTCTGATGTGCATCGAAAGTTTATTGAAACAAGAACCCACCCACTTGATGGCCGAAGCGTTGGAACCGGCAGTGATATACATGCTTCCCTATGACATCCTGCAAAAGTTACTGGAACAGTCCAAAGAGATCAATGCTTTCTATCGCAGAGTGCTGGAATATTCACTCATTGTATCACAAATAAAAGCTGATTCATGGCGTTTTGAAACGGCACGTGAACGCTATAACCTACTTTTACATCACCATCCGGAGATTATCAAGCGGGCACCGTTATCACACATCGCTTCCTACTTGCTGATGACCCCGGAAACACTCAGTCGTGTACGTTCGGGAGTACTGTAAAAAATATTTTTTGATTTATATCAAAACGTAATCCAATTACATGCTGTATTTTTGCAGCAGTTAATAAATAGGTTGTTTTTTATAGGAATAAAGATTAGTTTTTAGGTAACAATTAAAAAAACAGGCAGTGTCGGAAATCCGCCACTGCCTGTTTTTTATAAGTATACCTTCCCCATCATTCATAAAGGTCGTGTTTCACCATCTCTTCGAAAAGTCCGGCGAGCTTCTCCACGATCGGTTTCACATAGCGTTCACCTTTTTCAGCAGTAGCTTTTCTGGGATCTCCCACTCCACTGTCTGCTGTCGCTTTATCCCAATGGCGGGGCACCCAGGCTACTTTCTCATTCAACGAAGCGATGGCAAACGGTTTCGACTTTCCGTCACCGGCTTCAGCCAGATTCACCAATTCCGGATGATAATGCATCATCACAGCAGTTTCCGACTCTCCGGCATGATCATCAACCTCCGCTTCAAAATACCCTTTGGGAGAAACCACTTCAAACCAGTTTGCGGCAGCAATCAGAAAATCGGGATATTCAAAGGCAAGATCACGAATCATCCCCTTAAAATTGTTTCCTCCGTGTCCACACAGGATGACCAGTTTCCGGAATCCCTGCACATAAAGAGAAGATACGATATCTTCCAGAATAGCCTGTTGAGTAGCATAACGGGTATGAATACAAAACGGCAATTCACGTTGTCCCGGATTATGCGCTCCAAAAGGTACGGGCGGCATCACCATACAACGTACTCCCGAACGTGCAAGTGCCATTTCGGCTGCCTCTACGGCAATATCGTGAGGAAGAATACAATCGGTAAGATACGGTAAATGCAGATTATGGGGTTCCGTAGCTCCCCACGGTAAGATGATAACGTCATATTTCAGCCCTTTCACCTTTCCAAGGCAGGATACTGAAAGATCTACTTCTTTATTCATGGTCTTCTTTTTTTTAATTCAAATGTAACATCGCAAAGATATGAATAAAAACATTCCGACGAATACCTGATAAGTAAAAACGAGTTCACCATAAAATAGACAGAGCCCCACAGAGTTTTTCCTATTTCTTCTCGATAAAACTCTGTGAGGCTCTGTGGTGAACCCTGGATTTAATTCATTATCTTTATTCCCACAAAATAAGTCCGTGGCTGAGTCGGTCCGTAAAAGTAACCTGCATCCCGGAACTCTCCTTTATCCAAGTCCTTTTGGAAACTATTGAATATATTTTGTACTCCACCGTTCACCTGCATCTTGATATGATCTTTCAGCACAAAAGTATAGTTCAGTTTCAGATTAAGGTCCACAAACTGCGGAGTATGCTCCATACGCGACTTCTCGATGTATCCCGCCATATGCGGCACAATCATCTTACCGGTATAAGTACCGGAAAGTGAAAAGTCAAAGCTCTTCAACGGTGCCGACGTGAAAGTGAAATAACCGTAATAATCCGGTGTACGAGGCATCCGTTTCGTTGTCTGTTCCTCTTCCCCTTCACTGGTCCATATCTCTGCCCGGTTGTATCTGCTGCGTTGCACTGTAAATCCCAATTGCAACTGTGCCTCACGCCCGTGAGCTACCTTCGCATCCAGATTGACACCATATACTTTCGCCCCGCTGCCATTCCGGCGCTCCTTTATCTTATCTCCATTCTCGTCCAGACCGATATCCTCGAGCACAAATACATGATGCAGATCAGTATAAAAACCTTCCAGAAGAATATTAGACTGCCAGTGTCCCATTGGGAACGACCAATCCACCGAACCACTGAAGCTGTTGGAACGTTCTTCACGTAACCCCTCAGCCAGTCGGATCTGCACCCCTTCACCTCCCACAGCTGTCACATGCAGGTCTTCATCGTAAGCCTGCGGGGCCCGGAAGCCGGTAGAGTATGTCAGACGTGCCTGCAAATTATCGCTCGGCTTATATAGAAAATTCACACGCGGGCTAAAGATCGGATGATCGATCAGGTTATGCTTGTCCAGACGTGCTCCCACGAGCATGGTCCAGCGGTTCAAGCGCCATTCGTTCTGTACAAATCCTCCGGCAATACGGACATCCTGCTGCATGTCACGATGATACCCGGTCATCACATCGTGCAAAGAGTTATTCTGATACTCTACACCACCTGTAAATGTAGCAGGGGCAAAAAGACAACGGTCCATATTTCCCACATACATACCTCCCACTACCCAAGTCAGGTCGTTTGTTTTACCATACGCGTTCATATCCTGTTGAGCACCGTAATAGCTGTTGCGATCCGTATGCTGGATAGATCCATATACAGACATCTTATGCTTCTCTCCCCAATAACGGTCATAACTTAATCCTCCGCTATTGATAATATGTTTTGTTTGTTCGGTAATATCCGATTCGTGAGGTTGTAAATTGAATTTATTGCCACCCCGGCGAAATTCATTTGTTGTGTGATACTCCACATTGATGCGGCTGAAATAGTTGGGACGATAGTATGCACGCATCCCGAAAGTATTCATATTCAATTTGCCCAGTTCCGAAAAACCATCCCCGTCCGCATCATAAGGATTACGATTTCGGTATGTCTCATACAAAGCGATACCGTACGAATTATCTTTCGCAACCAGAGAAACGTTTCCTCCCATATATTGCTCCCACGACTTACCATTCATATTAGACATCGTGCTTGCCACCTGAAAAGAATTGTTTATCGGATCTTTTGTAATAATATTGATTGTACCTCCCACAGCATTGGCCCCAAACAGAGCCGATCCACCTCCGCGCACCACTTCCACACGTTCGATCATATTTACCGGAATCTGTTCCAGCCCATACACTCCCGACAATGCGCTGATGATAGGACGGCTATTAATCAAAATTTGCGAGTAAGGACCTTCCAATCCATTGATACGTACTTGCGGAAAACCGCAGTTCTGACAATTGTTCTCTACCCGCAGCCCTGATTGAAAATTAAGCGACTTCGCCAGGTCGGTAGAATTCACCGTTTCAAAAAGCTTGGCGCTCATCACGTTCACCACCACCGGCGCCGCCTTCCGGCTCACCTCATTCCGGTTGGCCGAGACAACCACTTCATCTGTCATAAAACTCTCTTCTTCCATCTGGAAATGAACCACCGATGTGGCCTCTGCACTGACCGTGATTGTTTTTTCCTGTGTTTTATACCCCATTACTTGTACACGGAGTGTATATTTCCCGGCAGCCAACTTACGAAATTCAAACTGCCCTTCTTCATTGGATACCGCACCACGGTTGGTCCCCAATATCATTACCGTTGCGAACGGAATGCTTTCTTCAGTGCCTTTCACAATAACGTGTCCGGCAATCATATTACCTTCTTTAATCGGATTGACTGCATACAAACTCATGCTTACACACGCAAGCACAAGCATAACTATATAATTTTTCATTGTTTGTTATTAGCTATGATATATAAAAGAGTAAAAGAAACGGAAAGGGGCTCTCCCCCTAAATTTAGTTTAAGCCTGTTCGGCCGGAGGGGCACGCAAAGAAATTACCCGTAAATGTGTTTCAGTTGTTACCGGTATACTCTCAGGTATCTCTACCGTAAACAGCACCGGCCGTTCGGGTGTAAAATCATATTGCACATGGGCTTCCAGCGAATGGAATGTAGCAAAATGGGCAATAACAACAATATTAGATGTAGAATGTGAGTGAGTACCTTTATAGGGGTGAGAGTGCGCAATCATTACACCGTTTACGTAATGCACATGGGTAAACATCGTAATGCTCACCTGGTACGTCACGAACAGCGTCAACAACAGAAACGATAATAGAACTCTTTTGATGTATCCCACCTATTGCACTCTTATTTTTAAGTCGGCAAAGATAGTTATTATTTTCATAAGTATCTGCACATTTCTTCCAGATATTTCCGGTCGGTTTCATCAAAGAAATTCAGGAGATCACTGTCTATGTCCAACACTCCCCATACCCTACCTTCCTTTATCAGTGGAACCACAATTTCCGATCTGGAAAGCGAGCTGCAAGCAATATGTCCCGGGAAAGCTTCCACATCCGGAACCAATTGGGTTTTAGCTTCCTCCCAGGCCGTGCCGCAAACTCCTTTACCTTTTCGAATGCGCGTACAGGCCACCGGTCCCTGAAACGGTCCCAGTACCAGCCGGTCCTGCTTCACCAGATAAAAACCTACCCAGAAAAAATCGAAAGCTTCCTTCAAGACAGCAGCTACATTAGCCAAATTGGCAACCAGGTCCTCTTCCCCCTCTATCAGAGCCTTTACCTGAGGCAACAAAGAGAGATATTGTTCCTCTTTGCTGCCCGATATAAATGTAAGTTCTTCAGCCATATTCTATTATTTAGTTCCAAACAGATATTCATAATCCCTCTCTGCAGCGGGCTTCACCCACTCTTCGGGAATAAATTTCCACTGGTTCAGCGCACGGGGATTCAGTGTGCCTTTCTTTTCGATATACTGCATCAGATAAAAACGGAGATCTTTATCCGTTGAGAATATGATACGCTCTTTCAGCTTTTCTTGTGGAATTCCCGATCCCTTTGTCAGTAGTTCTCCACCGCCGTTGCCACGGTAAGAGTTCAGTGCTACCTTATATATATGATCCATTCGGAACGGAGCACCGTCTGCCATGCTGACGATGGTCACTTTCTCTCCTTTCGGTTTAGTCACATCCACTGTATAAATGATTCCGGCAGCCGAATCGAAGTTAAAGCTGAAATTCTGGAACGAGGCCCGGTCTTCGGCACCCGCCGTACGTTTCTCCTTCAACCACAGCAAATGATCTTCCGGCGACTTCATCTGATTCGTCCACATATAATAGGATTCCTCCAGAAAATCTTTAATCTCTTTTCCCGATAGCTTCATTACATAAAGCATATTTTCATATTTATACAGGTTGAACATATCGCTCACGCGGATATCTCCTTTCTTTATCTCAGCATCAAACGATAGCGGAGCGGCAAACGAAATGTCTGCCCCCGAAATGTCGAGTTGTAGCGAATGGATAAAATCGATAAACGCCGACGAGCCGAAATAGGCCGGACGAGTAGACAGATCTTCCGTAAACACACCGATTTTCTTCGAAACAAACTTCTCTACCGCACCATATTGCACTGCGAAATGTCTCATAAAGGCTTCACTTACACCATATTCTTTTGTATCCGTCAATACCCCGTCTATTTGTTTGCTCACCACTCTGCCGTCTTTCAGTTTCAGTGTCACATCAATGTCCGACACTACAATCCCGTTACTTGCCGGATCAATCACCAGCACGGAGTCACCCGCAACGTTCACTATCTTTTTGCACTCCTTGGCATGATCATGCCCCATCAGTACCATATCGAATCCCGGCACATTCTTCGCCACATTCAACGATGCATTCTCGTTATACTTACCCGACATGACAAAAGCATCCTGCCCTGCATGAAACAGCCCGATCACCAAATCCGGTTTTTCTTTCTCACGGATCACTTTCATCCACTTCCGTGCTGTCTCCTCCATATCGTCAAACCGTAGCCCCTGCCACAGATTCTCCGACAACCAGGCAGGAATAGCCGGTGTAATCATGCCCAGTACCACAATCTTCACCCCGTCACGTTCCAACACTTGATAGGGAGGAAGATGGGTCTTGCCCGTAGCCGTTTCGATAATATTAGCCCCCAGCACCGGAAATTTACACTCACCGATCCAACGATCGAATACAGGGCGTCCCGTTTCTACATCATGATTTCCCATGTTTCCGGCATCGTATCCCATAAAGTTCATCATTTCGGCACACACATGTGGTGCTACTGTATCTATATAATTATAGTAGTAAGCCGAAGGCTGTCCTTGCAGAATATCTCCGTTATCCAGCAAAATAAGGTTTTCTTTATAAACTTCCCGATTCTTCTGCACCAACGCATACACGCGTGCAAGGCTTCCGCCCCACTCCTTCTGAGTGATAAAATTATAAGGAAAGTAATTACCATGCACATCGCTTGTCTGCACAATCTTCAGTTTCACTTCTCTCTCTTGTGCCGGCAATACACACACCAGACAAAGCAAGAAAGCACAAATACAAATCAATCTTTTCATCATAATAATGGTTTAAATTTGATTCACCACAGAGTCTCACTGAGAAGATTTAAATAGAGAATAAACTCTGTGTGACCCCGTGATAGTCTCTTTTTCTTATAACGGATGCGAAACTACAAACCTCGCCCCTCTTTCATAGTCAGGATCAATCCAGATACTACCACCCCACTTATCCACTGTCAGCTTACAGATCGAAAGTCCTAATCCAGTCCCCTGAGCATATTCGTTCAGTTTCTCAAACCGTTCGAACACCTGCTTCTGTTTCTCTTTCGGAATGCCGCAGCCCGTATCCGCCACAGCAAACAATACCCGCTTCTTCTCCCTGTCTACTTCAAACTGCAATGTGATTGTACCGTTTTTGGTAAACTTCGCCGCATTCGTCAGCAAATTGATAAGCACCTGCTGCAAACGCTGGACATCTACCTGTAAAACAAAAGAGTCGATCTTGGTTTCAAAAACAAACCGGTTACCCGATTCCCGGCGCGACATCTCTACCGACGACAACGCCTGCCTGCATAGCTGAACCACGTCACAGTCTTCCGGGGTCAGCGTCACTTTATCTGCCTCCAACCTCGAAAGATCGAGTATATCATTAATCAGCCGTAACAACAAATCGGAGTTCGACTGGATAATTCTGAAATAATTCCGCTGATCCTCTTCCGAGCTTCCACCCGAAGCCAGCACGTCCGAAAAGCCCACGATCGCGTTCAGTGGTGTCCGTATCTCATGGCTCATATTAGCAAGGAAGGCACTTTTCAACCGATTTGATTCTTCCGCCCGGTCTTTCGCTTCATACAAATCCGCCTGCGAACGTTCCAAATCATCCTTCAGCCGTTTCGTCCGCAGATAGAAATAGATAGAAATCAGCAGTCCCATAACCAGGACACACAGAACGCCTACTCCACCCCAAATCTGATACCGGTATTGCTGATAGAAAGAGGGTGATTCGTTTACCAGCTTCACCGCCATAGGCAATGCAGCCACGTTTATCTTCTGTTCCTTCACTTTTTTACTATCCAGTAGTGCTTCCGTGCCTACCACTTCCACCCGTAGTGTCGTATCTCCGGGATTTTCCAACAACCGGACTGTTTCCGCCGCCAGCTCTTTACCAAATGTCCGGAAAGCAGGCACTACCCCTCCGACAGCCCAATAACCCAGTCCGATGGAAGTAGCTGTAAATGTCGGTATGTCCGGAATCGCTTCCATCATCGAATACGTAGCATTCCTCATAAAATAGCCTTCGTTCTTGTCCACCCTCCACGTGCCTATTAGTACAGCCGTATGTTTCGGCAGTTTCCGAAGTTCGTCCACAATGGTATAAATGGTGTGTTCGCGCCCGTCCAGCAGAATCAGGTTCAGTTCAGGAAACTGTTTCATCTCCCTCCGCACATGCGCCTGCAAAGTGACACCCCCATAAGTATTGTCCGATATAAAAGCGATATTCTTTGTATCCGGATAGATAGCCCGGATCATGCGGATGTTCGATGCAATGTCATATTCATACATAAATCCGCCACGTACCTGCCGTTTCAGATTATCTTCATAAAAATCGGATGATTTCGGCATCCAGTGTGCCAAATCTTTTTCATCATCCGGAAGTAGTACCACATTCCGGCTGGTCAGTGCGCACAACACGGGTACTTCCCCTGTCACCGAATCGTTCAGTGACAAATAAGAGGCCCATGCCTCCTGTCCGAACAGAATAATCAACGCCGGCTCCTGATTCCCCCGGTATTTATCTAAAATGTCTCTCATCACCCCTTTCCAGCGAGGAAAATCAGAGAAGCTCTTACAGTTCATATTTTCAATGACCACTCCCCGTTTGCCCCCTAATCTCTCATATTCATCCATAAAATCGGAAACATTGGCTGAAGTAGGATACGCTCCCGGATTATACGAACAGATCATAAGGATAGGTTTCTCTCCGGTAGCGGCATATCCCGTCAGGGGACGGCAGCAACCCATGACCACCAGAAGCAAAAAAAGAATATATTTAAGCGACACCGGCATATTCATCTGTTTTAGAGTGTGTGTATCCGTTTTTTATGCCCGCAAAGATACTAAAAGTTGATGGTTATAGTAGATTTATTGCGTACATTTGTCGCTCAATGTCCTAAAAATAGTTTATGGAAATCTTTCACAAAATGATTTCGGCAGCGCTCAACCTGCCGGAAAAGCAAATCAGCAATACCCTCAGGCTATTGGCCGAGGGAGCCACTATCCCTTTCATCAGCCGCTATCGTAAAGAAATCACGGGCGGCCTGGACGAAGTGCAGATAGAAGCTATCAAAACGCAGTACGATAAACTCTCCGACCTCGCCAAGCGTAAAGAGACCATTTTCGGCACCATCAGTGAACAGGGCAAACTGACACCCGAATTGCAGCAACGCATCGATGCGACCTGGGATGCCACTGCCCTTGAAGATATCTACCTGCCCTACAAGCCTAAACGCAAGACCCGTGCGGAAGCCGCCCGTCAGAAAGGGCTCGAGCCCCTCGCCCTATTGATAATGATGCAGCGGGAGAACAACCTCAACGCCCGGGTTTCCGCCTTCGTGAAAGGCGATGTCAAAGATGCCGATGATGCCCTGAAAGGCGCCCGGGACATCATTGCCGAGCAAGTTAGCGAAGACGAACGTGCCCGCAATGCCGTGCGTAACCTCTTTGCCCGTCAAGCTGTTATCACTGCCAAAGTAGTAAAAGGAAAAGATGAAGAAGCTGCCAAATACCGCGACTATTTCGACTTCTCTTCTCCCCTGAAACGCTGCACTTCACACCGCCTGCTCGCCATCCGCCGTGCCGAGGCCGAAGGTTTGCTGAAGGTCAGTATCACCCCTGACGACGATGAATGCCTCGAACGACTCTATCGCCAGTTCGTACGCAGCACCAACGAATGCGGACGCCATGTATCCGAAGCCGTGCAGGATGCCTACCGCCGCCTGCTAAAGCCTTCCATTGAAACTGAGTTTGCCGCCCTCAGTAAAGAGAGGGCCGACGATGAAGCCATCCGTGTTTTCGCTGAAAACCTGCGCCAACTGCTCCTTGCTCCGCCTCTGGGGCAAAAACGTGTCATGGGCATCGATCCCGGATTCCGTACCGGTTGCAAGGTAGTCTGTCTCGATGCGCAAGGTAATCTGGTACACAACGAAAATATCTACCCGCATCCCCCGGTAGACAAAAAAGCCGAAGCCGCATCCAAACTCCGGAAAATGATAGAAGCCTACAAGATAGAAGCTATCGCCATCGGCAATGGGACTGCCAGCCGCGAGACAGAAACCTTTGTCACCCACCAGCAGTTCGACCGTCCCGTACAGGTATTTGTCGTCAGTGAGCAGGGTGCTTCCATCTACTCCGCTTCCAAGATAGCCCGCGACGAGTTCCCCGATTATGATGTCACCGTCCGCGGCGCCGTATCCATTGCTCGCCGCCTGATGGACCCGTTGGCGGAACTGGTAAAAATCGACCCCAAATCCATCGGTGTAGGTCAGTACCAGCATGACGTAGACCAGACGAAGCTGAAGAAATCGCTCGACCAGACGGTTGAGAACTGTGTCAACCAGGTAGGCGTCAACCTCAATACCGCCAGTAGTCATCTGCTCACCTACATCTCCGGGCTGGGTCCGCAACTGGCACAGAACATCGTCTCCTACCGTGCTGCCAACGGTGCCTTCTCTTCTCGCAAAGAGTTGATGAAAGTACCCCGCATGGGAGCCAAAGCCTTTGAACAGTGCGCAGGGTTCCTTCGCATCGCCGGAGGTGAGAACCCACTGGACAACACCGCCGTACACCCCGAAAGTTATGGTATCGTCAATCAAATGGCGAAGGATCTTTCGTGTACCGTACCCCAATTAATTGCCGACAAAGCCCTGCGCAACCGTATCGAAATAGAAAAGTATATCACCCCCACTGTAGGGCTCCCTACTCTGAAAGATATTCTCCAAGAGCTTGATAAACCGGGACGTGACCCGCGCGACACGATACAGTTTTTTGAATTCGACCGGAATGTTCGCACCATCAATGACCTCCGCGAAGGCATGGTGCTTCCCGGTATCGTCAGCAATATCACCAATTTCGGTGCTTTCGTGGACATAGGCATCAAGGAAAACGGGCTTGTCCATCTCTCTCAGCTTGCCAACCGATTCATCACCGATCCCACCGAAGTGGTCTCCATCCATCAGCACGTCACGGTGAAAGTACTGAGCATTGACTTCGAACGGAAACGGATACAGTTGACGATGAATATCGAATAATGGCTTCAAATAAAGATTTCACCACAGAGGACACGGAGTAAGTTTAATTACAATTCTGTGAACAATTGTATCCTCTGTGGTGAAAAAACCCCGGTACCTCCTCCAATTAGCCCCTAACAAGAATAAACGACAACCACTGTTGTACATGCTCTTATAGGAAGAGGTAACCGGGGTCAGACAGATCTTCAATGTCTTTATTTCTTCTTTGCGTCCCGTGTCGCCAAATAACCGATTAACTGGTCCATCGATGCGTCCTTCAGGATCACCCGCTTCCGGAGGTCCAGCAAATAGAGGCTCGGCGTGGCATGAATGTCATACAGCTGCCGGTTGCGGATATCCCCCGCCTTATTCCAGCCTACAATCCATCCCCGCGGCATGTGTGCCGACTTCACCAGCCATTCTTCTTCGTTCTCATCCGGATAGACAGCCAGCACGCACAGCGTCCCTTCTTCCACCATCTCCACAAAAGCGGGCATCTCCTCAAATACCTTCTCAAACTTCCGGCAGTTTGAGCAGTCCGGATCATAGAAAAACAGCAACGTATACTCTGCCTTCAATCCGCTCATCCGTCCGCTCTCACCCTTCGGGGTGACGTACGCGAAATCTGCTGCCTTCATCCCCGGCTGGTTCTTACGCGCCTGTCTCAAGCGATCCGCGGGGCGTATCTTCTCCCACTCCGTCAGCCGCCCGGATACCACCATTTGTTCCAACACAGCGATGTAATAATCCTCGTTGCGCATCGGCGAGTTCGGTTCGTAAAGGTACTTCTCACCCAGCAGGCAGAAACGCTTGTACGCCGTACTGTCTGCCTCCATCCTCACCATCATGGCATACAACCCCGTCAAACTCGCCTCCGGCTCGGCATACTTCAGCGCGTCGATGAAGTCAGCATACAGTTGCTCCGTATCCATACCGTTCACCCACGCCGTGTCGTCCACCAAGTAGCCATCCCAATAATGTTTCACGTAATATGCCGCCCGATCCGCCGGCTCAGTCATCACCTGTGGTATCTCCGGCCGTGTGTAATGCACTACATGTACTGAATCTTTCGCCGCAGATCCAACCACCGATTCCATTCTTACCTCTTTCCATTCATCCGTCCCCGAACAAGCTTTTACCAACACCATGCCCAAACAAACCACCACCAGAGCCATCAACACTACCGTCGATACAAATGCCACCAACTTCTTCTTTATATTCATTTTGTTCATGCTTATTATTTCACCACAGAGTCTCACAAAGACATATAGTGCTTAATTCCATATATTAAAAGACTTTGTGTTACTATATATCTATCGTAGTAAATCCGTTTATTGTCCCTCATCTTCTCCATCTTCCCCTCACCACCCACACCGCAGGCAACACATACACCTTTCCTTCGTCATCCTTCAATCGTACCGCAGGACGATATTCTCCCGGTTTGAGTTCCGGAATAGCCGCAATCACCTTCTTATCCGAATATGTATATACAAGTTTGATCTCAATCACCTCCACCGGTTTCCTCTGTGCCACCAGACACAATTTAAAATCCTCCAGCGCATAATGTCTCAAATTACATCCCCAAACCACCACCGGTGCCATTGGTGTTATCGTCCCGTCTTTCTTTCCGCTCAGCGGATCATAAATACCCGTAATCTCCGGAATATCCACACCTCTCCGTACCTCTTCAATCTTCCTTATTTCTATCATACCCTTCCTGGTTTATCGTTTATAGTTCATCATTCATCACGCTTCTTACCGGAAACCCATACTTCTTCATATCGTGCATCAAATACATCTGTCGACTGGGTTCCACGCAAAGCGAATAGCCATATACCGGACTTTGACTACTCCCCGTCCAGTAACGATGACCGTGCGGAATCACAATCCGGCAGCCGTTGATGTGACTCCGGTGTCCGCACAGCGGCAGGTATACCGGTATTCCATCGTCACTCAGAAGGCAGATATTCGTCCGATCCTCCTCCCGTTGAAGCTCCATCGGAGCAGCGGGACTGTTCATCAGTGCCTCCATTTCGATACGCGATGGTAGCCTCCACCCCTCCGGTGAAGGGTCCAACTCATTAATCCGTGTAGGACTCTCTGCCGTGCCATCGTACCAACTGCTGCGACAGGGCGTAAAATTCTCCTCCCATTGATCAGTAGGACAGCCAAACTGAAAATACGTACCCTGATTAAGTGTGGTATCCACTTCCAATCCCAATGGGATGGCTACCTGTGCCAATTTCCCGCCTGCCGCCAGATTACGATCCAGCCAATATTTACCCCGGATACGTACGTAACCGCCTTGATAAATAAGGATATCGCGTACCACGCCCGTATCATTCACCAACGAGAGCACCGTATGACGCGCTGCCGGAAATCCACCGCGTACCCGGTATCCTGCATTAGAATGTACCTTCACCGTGAACCGTCCGTCATAATGTCCCTGCAACAGTTCAGGTTCGCTCACCTCCACCCAGTCCGCCGCCTCATCGCTCACGATACGCCACGACTGGTTACTGTCCACACACACACTATATGTCCTCACCTCCTCCCTGTAACCCGGTGGCATCTCTATCACCCCGCTATGGCGTGCACAAGGATCTTCCGGCGGATACTCTATATAATAATCAAAGCAGACACCCTGCATCAATAACAGATCTGTCGTCTGGCTGAAAGGATATGTACCCGTCTCCAACGTCAGAACCAGCGAGCGCGAACGCACATTGGCTGGTTTCGCTTCAAGATGTACTTTCAAGTTCTGACTCCCTTTCTGTTGCAGGCCCACGGGCGGATAGACCGAATACCAACATCCACCGTCGTTAGCGTTAGCACTCTTCACGCACCAACATGCCTGTTCATTGTCAGGGATAACGGTTAGCGTCACCGCCTCGTTCTTCCGCCCGGCACTGACGTAGAGCCGGCAACTGACCGTCAACGTGGGATGAATACCCATCACCTGCTGACGCACCTTGAGCAAGTGTACTCCCTTGCCATTCCCTATCTCAATGGTTGCCTCCCGTTCCACGGCAGAAAAGTTGGTACGAAACTGCATCAACAGCCGATCCCCCTCACGGCGCACGGCAAGCCAGTTGTCCGGTTCACCTTTCGCATAATGCACGCTTCCTGTATACCATTGTTCGCTACACCCCTTCAACTCTACCGGAAGATCCTTTGCCATTGCGTCCGTAACCAATTCTGCCGGAAGCAATGCATCCAATGTGGCAGAATCAGTCTTCTCATTTTCCTCGTCTGTTTCCGTACCGGCAGCTATCAACTCCAACGATGTACCATGAACAATCTCCTGTAATCCAGTTTCGGCAATACAGATGCCGGTATGCCCGGCAAACAGGCGATCCACATCATCACGATGATGTATCCCGCTCAGGCAAAGTGCATGGGGTGTGAATAGCACACAGAAGTTCAACATCCCCTCCTGTACGGTGCAACGCAACCGCCATTTCTTTTTCCGTTTCAGCACATCCGCCTCAGGGTACTTGCGCACCAGATACCCTCGTCGGTCAAAGACCAACAAGACCGCTCTTCGGCACTCTTCCGACAAAAAATCCATACGTTTCAGAATCAGACTCACCGGCCACTCACGGGCAATGTGCACCTTTCGGTTTACCCGCCAATACTTCACGGCGTTGTATGTCATCCCCGAAGCGATAAATGCCATTGTTGCTATTTCCGCTATATCCATAACTTTCGTCAGTTTGTGTTTTCCATTTTTCTTTTCACTACAGATTACACCGATTTTCACAGATTCTTCATTCATCCCTTATTAAACGAAACCACACGGAGAGAAAAAACAAACCCGTGTGAATCTGTATAATCAGTGGTGAGCCTTTACTTACTTTGCACGAAGCGCAGTGCCCTTCCTGCCGGCACACTTCCTCCTGCCTGTGCCAGGCTCAGGTAAACCTCCGCCTTTCCCCGGTCACCTTCAAGCAGACAGAGAATACCCATGTTACACCCGGCCTCAGGCAGGGTGGCAAAGCGTTGCAGATATCTCCGGGCACGCTCCGTATCGCGGCGCAACAAGGCTACTCCGGCAGCGTTGATGCACGCCACCGGACTGTCCGGATAAAGACGTCCCGCCAAGTCCATCAAGTCATTGAATTCAGCCGAACCTACGGCATGTGCTTCTGCCAAACGGCAAAAGTCCGCTACCGAAAGTAGTTCCGGTTGGCCGGAAGCGGCAGCCGCTCCCTTTTCTGGTATGTCTGTCGAGGACTGTGCCGCCAAACTTCTGTCCACGTAGTTTACCTCGTAGTCGATGCGACGTAACCTCCCGAAAAAAGCCGACGACAAATAGTGATAGGCAGTCCCACCAGCCAAATCCATCAGCATTCGTTCACGACCATCCACCACATCCACTGTACGGATAATGTCGAGTACAGACTCTTTGAATGCCATCTCCGATCCAACTATCAGATCGGTCAGTCCTTTCCAATCCTCCGCTATCCAGTTCACCTCAAAAGATATTGTACCGAAGCTTTTCTCCCGCCGAATATAATCTTTCAATGCCAGTGCGCGTTGTAAGCCCAAACGTTCGTTCACCCGATAGTCACCGTCCGGAGCCGTATAACCTGTCAAACGAATACCTTCCAAACTCATACCCGGTGTTTCTTTGAGCGGGCGCGTCACAGCCAAAAGTTTGTAAACAGCTTCTACAAAATTACGCTCATCATACTTCGTCTTCTGCCCGCGGCTGTAATCCAACACGATGCTGCCACGCACCGTCTGCCGTACTTCCTCTACTTTCGGTGCCTCCGTAACCGAAGGTGACAAAAAGCCTACCCACGAGAGCAGCATGCTGTCCGTAGGCAAGTTAACTTTCACCTCGCATACGGACAAGGGGCGTACCGAAGTAGGCTTTCGAGTACCCACCGGGGTTATTTTCTGTCGTACGTTTTGTTTGTTATTCATTGCCGACGCCGTTTTTTTCTCCGGTGAGTCGGCACTGACCTTCACTCCTGTCATTCCCGGAAGCAGCAGCAGACACAAGACTATGCTCAGTTCTCTTTTCATCTTATCTATTTAAAATCAATTTATTAAAAGGTGTGGATAGTCCGCTCACATTTACCGAGCCTCTCCTATCACTTATTATCAGTCATTTTAAACCACACTTGGAGTGTTATTCTGAATGGTAGTATTATCCGTCGTATACCCATTGTCGATTACATTCGCACTCGGAACAATCTGCACATCATTGATTGTCAATGTAACATGATAGTATCCTCCTGCATTCAATGCGTTGCCAAACGCAGTAACCGTGACCGTACGGACTTCGCCATCTACCGTTACCGAAATGGTCAATTTATTATCAGTCAAAGGTTGCGGAGGGAGCAAGTATTCATAAACCCGATTACCGGATGGAATACTCACGTTCGGATTGTACACATACCCTCCCGTTGCGGGAGTCCCTCCGGTAGTCACACCTGTAGTTATGTCAACTTGCCGCTGAAGATAAAAGTTGGTTGAATTATTCTTTAACACTATGTTTTCTATTTTACATGCACGGCCTGACATCACATTGGTCCCTCGGACAAACGTAAGTTTCAACCGGGCATACGCATGTTTCATACCAATAAATTGCACTGCTTTATGATCATTATTTATCACCGGCGATCCATCTGCAGCCGCAGCGGTACCGTAACACACATCTTTAGCTACATCATAAATTTGGGCAACTAAAGTCGCAGTCGTCGTGTTATCGACAAATGATACAGACTGATAAGGATAATATGCATACAGCCCCACCGGACGGTGATCCACCAGTATTTCTGTGAATGCGATCCAACCGGCTGCACTGTAAGTATAGGGAGCATCATACTGAGGTGGATATCCGTTAGCGTTCGTACGGAAAAGACCCAATTTATAAGTAGCAGTATTGATGACTCCCCGTGTGGACACTCTCGTACTCAAAGAAGCTTCCGTGACCCCGATGGGCACTTGTCTATCGGTTGGGATAGGTCCTTCTTCCTCCTTCTCGCAGGAGAAAAAGAGGAATAGACTTAATGAAAGCAAACAACATTCTAATACCTGTTTCATAGGACACACAATTTATCGTTTAACACATCTTATCGTTCTTCCATCAGCCCGCGCCCAACTGGTGTTTATAATGGCACTATTCGAGCCTTGAGAAGCATTAAGCCCCTTGGCTGTTGCTCCTGAAGGGGTTCGAGACCAATAAAATGCCCAAGAATCGCTTCCTGATGATATAGGGTTGTTTATTGTAGTAGATGACTGATTTCGGCTTCCCAGAGCAAGCAGGAATACACCACTGTTCCCTCCAAACCAGAAACCTTTAGGAGAACTGCTATAGGTAACTCCCGCATTAACCAGATCTTGTAATTGTCCATCAGAAGGTGTTTCCCAAGTACCGGTAGGGACTACTTGGTAACAGGGATCATTGGCTGTAGAGTAATTTCCACTATTATATTTAGCCACACCAATATCAAGAGTATTCCATCCGATGAATCCTCCTTCTGTCGCACCACCATGATAATTTGTCTGAGAAGCCTCAAAGTAAAAATTGGATCCGCTTTTATAAAGATTTCCCCTTGCCCATTTATAGCTCCTCACTGAGATATAATTTGGCACAATGCTAACCGTTATCTTATAATTACCGGCTGCACTGAATAAACGGTTTGTAGCACTAACCGTAATGGCGTTATTCATTTGTCCATTACCGATTTTTAAAGTAGTAAACTTAATTGTAAGTGTACGGTTACTTTGAGGGAGTATCTTATACACATTACTATTCACTGTGGTAGCATTCAGATTGGTCCATGCCACGTTCAACGTCCCGCTTGTGCCCGTTACAGGAAGAGTTGTCTGACTCGCATTCCAGGTCACAGGGCCGTTGCTAAGTCCCGAGATAGTTGCCGCACACTGCTGAACCGTATTATTATTAAACTCTTTAGCCACTACACATAACTGAAGTTGGGTACACTGCCTTGAAAAACTAATGCCGCTCAACAGGCATTGCCCGCTTGCATTGGCCGTAACATTTACCCCGGTCTTCTGACACAACATGAAATCCTGGTTATGCGTCACTGTTGTCGACCAATTACCGGACAAAGCGGCCGGAGCTGAATTGGTTCCGTATGAATAGAAAACAAACGCATACGTCCCGGGCCTTAACACCCACTGTCCGGAAACACCTGCGGGAGTGGCTGTATTCGCTACAATCGAGGCAATGCCGGAAGCATTGGTACTATAAACCGCTGTACCCGCATAATTAGCAGCCGTTATGGAATTGTTTTTATAGGCTACAACCCGAAACTGCATATTGGCCATATTGCCACGCGTCTGCACCGGATTAACGGGAAGTAAAGATTCAATTGTTGTTTCTACGTCATAGCCCGAATCATAAGTACCGTCCAAAGGCTGCACTATCTTTGTCAAAATCTCTCCGGAACGGGTAACCGCACCACCCAGAAACTCATCTACCCCATCTACTTTTACGTTGATAGATACCATCTCCCCATCTCTCTCTATCGGATCATGATGTCCCGAAGGGAATCTTCCATCCTCCTCCTTGTCACACCCTGTCACTGCAAGCAAAATCAAGAACAAAGAACATGAACAAGCCATTAGGCGAATCATACTTCTAAGTATTCCCGTTTGCGTCCTATCAATTATGCATCTCATATTTATAATCAAAATTAGTATTCCCTTGAGTCCCGTAATCATTCACTGTCAAAGCATCCGTAGGCACCATCTGTATATCTGTAATCGTCAGAGATACATTGTAGTACGATCCGGCATCCAACGAACTGCCCAATCCCGTAATATTCAAAAAACGCACTTCACCGTCCACCGTCACAAGAACTGTTAATGTATTGCCGGCAAGTGGCTGTGGAGGCAGCAAGAAGTCATAGCTCAATTGTCCCCCGATCGCTATATTCACATTCGGATTATAAACATAGCCTGTTGCGACGGCAGTTCCTTCGGTTGCACCGACTACCGTAGCGATATTCAAATGACGTTGTAGATAAAAGCTTGTATTATTAGATTTTAAAGTAATATTTTTAATATTACATGCCTTACTCTTATCATAATTCGTTCCACGCAGCAATGTCAGTTTGAGCCGGGCATAAGCGCGTTTCAGCGCTGTAAACTCCACTTCCGGAGCATCATTATTAATTACGCTTGCCCCCCCTACAGGTAGCCCCTTCCCATAACACATATCTTTATCCGCACTGTAAAGTTGCGCATTCAGGACGGCTGTTGTCGTGTTATCTACAAAGGAAACGGATTGATAAGGATAATAAGCATACAAACTCACCCCGCGATGATCCACCTTCACTTCTGTAGAAGCCGTCCATCCGGTTGCTGTATACGTATAAGGCGCATCATACTGAGGAGGGTAACCTTTGTCACCGGTACGAAACAGTCCCAATTGATAAGTGGCGTTAGCAATCAGCCCACGCGTAGTCTCCGCACCGTATTCAGGAACAGCAACAGTCGATATTCCTATAGGAATCTGCCTGTCGGATAATACTTCGGATGAAGTATCCGTTGTAATCTCTGCCCCGCATGATATAAACAATCCGCACATGGCAATAAAAAACATATTATTAATTTTCATGACCAAAAACAGTTTAAAACAGAATTTGTATGTATAGTAGCCTCACCTATCAAGTCTCCCGAAGCAGTGGTTGCCGCAGGCCAGTCAACAGTAGAAACTCCATTCGCCCCAATGACGATTCCATGCGCCCCCTGTACGGTAATCTCAATAGAGTATTTTTTCCCGGCTTCCAATTGAGACAATTTAGTAAGCGGAATCCCCAATGTATATACGTCACCATCTACTGTAAGGTCTACTTTCATACCACAGTCAGCTACTCCCAGAATGGTTCCGATCGATTCTAATGTGCAAGGCGCGATAAGGAAGCCCACCTCTACATAATCAGTTTCCAGTTCCGGAATCGTTTCATCTACTTTCTCAGCGATTCCCGGCTCCGGAGTGGCTTTAGAGGCGGCATAAGTTCCGTTTGTAATATTCAGAGTAGTGTATGTCAACACATTGGATACTTTTATTTTAGACAGCTTAGCATTTTTGGTGTACTTATGTCTGTTGACCCGAAAAACAACCCAGCTATAAGCATGCTCCATATTTAAAAAAGAAATATCTACAGGAACTTTACTTCCTACAGGCTGGGTAAAACTGGTCTCATTGGCTACCCCGGTTCCCGCCCCATAGCACAAATCTTTCTCAGCCGAATACAGTTTTGACTTTAGAGGGATGGCCGTCCGATCCGTATAATCCAATCCATTTTCCTTATCGTCATGATAAGGATAAATTGCCCAAAGGTTTGCATATACATCTTCAGCCAGTGATACTGTGTTTTCATCGTCAATCGGAGTCCACGTTCCTGATAGCTTGGTATATTTACAATTATTCCTATCCGAATATTTCCGGCTGTTACCTGCATTCCTCACCACATCGTCAGTCAAAAAGACCCCGATGGATTTTCCGTCATTAAGTGCGGCACGAGTATTGACCTTATGCGGTTCGACTACACTCACGCTATTGATAGTGCAAGATACAGTGGCATCATCGGGTATACCATCCATATTGTCATCCTGGCTGCAGGCGACCAAAACCAGTAGCAGACACCAAATCCTGATCAGATCATTTAGATTATTCATTATTCATTTTTTACGATATTACACTTCACCATTTTCAAAATTTTCATCTTTTGACGCATCTTATCGGAAATGCATCCCAATACCAATAATAGTTATTTTTAACAGCATAACTCTGATTAAACTCCAGATAATAGCAACGCTGGCTACTAGCACTCGTACTGCTTCTGTAATATCCCGTCTGAGGCCAATAGTTTACATTATTTTTACCTCTGTTTCCCATTGCAGGCAGAAAAACCTTATCACCGCCAAAAAATCCTCCCTTCTTACCATCCATACTTCCAGACCTATATCCACTATTTCCCAGATTCTGTAACTGGTTGGCAGTCGGAGTACACCATGTTCCTCGGGGAGCAACCTGATAGCAAGGATCATTATTGGAAGAAAAAGAGCTTCCTCCATACGTGTTATTACTATAAGAGAGAGTATTCCAGCCGAAAAAAGATCCACCTTGTGTACCACTATGATAACCACTTTGTGAAGACTCAAACCCAAAACTACTCCCACTCCCGTAAACATTCCCTTTCGCCCACGTAGCTCCTCCCACAGTAATACCGTTTCCGGTTATCTTAACAGTTATCTTATAATTACCCCCTGCCACAAATTGATGTCCGGAGGTATTAACCGTCACGCGGTTGTTGTATTGTACATTACCAATCCGCAAAGTCGTGAGCTTAATGGTTAACGTACGGCTGCTCTGAGGGAGCACCTTATATACATTGCTATGAACCGTAGCCGTATTCAAGCTACTCCAGGAAAAGTTTACAGCTCCCCCGGTGCCACCTGTTGAAAGGGCTGTCTGACCGGCATTCCAGGTTATGTTATTGCTATTCAAGTTGGATACAGTCGCTGCACATTGTTGAACCGTATTATTAGAAAAGTCATTGGCCGTGACAGCCAGTTGGAGCAAAGCGCACTGACGCGTAAAGCTGATTCCTCCCAATGTAAACTCTCCTTTATTATCGGGAGCTACTACAACTCCTTCTTTCCGCCAAAGCATAAAATCCTGATTGTGCGAAACGGTTGCGGACCAATTACCGGACAGCATTGCCGGTGCACTATTCAGTCCATAAGAATAGCATACAAAAGTATATGTGCCCGGCCCCAATATCCATTGTCCGGCACTATTGACAGGAGTAGCTGTCTTGGCTACAATAGCTGCAACTCCCGAACCATTTGTCTTATAAACAGCTGTCCCCGCATAATTAGCGGCAGACGAAGTATTTGTTCTGTAAGCTACCACACGAAACTGTACATTACCCAAGTTGGCACGGGTCGACACACTATTCTCCAATGGAACCGACTCCACTGTTGTCTCCACATCATATCCGGTATCATAAGTAGCATCCAAAGGCTGCACTAAACGAGCAACAGTTTCTCCTGAACGCGTCACTGCCCCTCCGTAAAATTGATCAACCCCGTCCACACTCAATTGTATCGGAATCATCCGGCTTTCATCCACAGTGGGCTGTTCTTCATCCGGAATCGATGGATAAGATGTATCGCTTTCCTGACTGCAACTCATTACGAAAAGAGAAAACGACAGGCTCAAACAAACCATTTCCATGTACCGTCTCATTCCGCCATTTACTTTTAGTTTATCTTTCAGTTGTATCATCTTTATTCTCCGTTTATGTTATAATTCCGTATCTACCTGAGTATTTCCTTGTCCGCCAAAATCATTGACAGTAACAACTGCCGATGACAGGATGATTCCCACATCCGTAAAAGTCAGTGACACTCCATAATATTTCCCCGAATCCAAAGAACTGCCTAACGCCGAAATATCACAACTCCGAGTTACCCCGTCGACAGTGACAAGAATAGTCAATTTACTACCGGCAAGTGGTTGCGGAGGAAACATATACTCGTATGTCACGCTTTTATCGGCGGCAATATTAACGTTAGGATTGTGAACATATCCGGCAGCCGCAGCGCTTCCTCCGGTAGCTCCGGCAGTTGAGGCAATATCGAGGCTACGTGTCAGGTAAAAATTGGCATTATTCGATTTGAAAGTAATATTCTGTATATTACATTTCTTAATCTTATCAAATTTTTCCCCGCGGGTCAATGTCAACCTCAATCTGGCATACGCGTGTTTCATATTCAGAAACTCAACAAACGGATTGTATACACTAACCGGACCTCCACCCAAGGCTTCACCTGCTCCATAGCAAATATCCTCTCCGGCAGTAAACAGCTGTGCTTGCAGGGTCAAGGTAGTACCACTTGCCAGTCCGGCATAATTTCCGGCTGCTGTATGATAAGGATAATAGGCAAAAAAAGAAGCATTCCGATAATCTACCTTGATTACATTATCGGATCCCCACTCTCCTCCTGAATAAATATGCTTCACATTGAATAAAGGCGTATAAGTACCGGCAGTGGTCCGAAACACCCCTAAAGCGTATGTATCATCGTTTATAATTCCGCGTGTTGAGGGCCTATCGTCGGAAGAAGCGGACACTACAGCCAGTGCCTTTTCTCCGGATACCTTGTCTTCTTGTTCACAAGAGGCTAATGCAAATAGGATGCAAATAAAAAATAATAGGTTTGTCTTCATACGTTTAATATTAAATTACAGTGCCCCTGATCCACTTTGTGTAGGATCCGATGTCCAATCTTCTGTTCCCACTTTACCACCATCAATAATGATCTCTGTTTCATCTTTAATAGTAGTAGCATCACCACCGTCAAAGCTTATTGGTTGCCAGTCTTTCGTGGTAACCTCCACTATATTAATCGGTATTCCCCCTCTGATATCCAACCGGACTACGTGGCGCTTTCCTGCTACCAGTCCAGCAAGATCCGCCTGTGGTACAATCACACTGAAATCACGTTCGTCGATAGTCAAAGTCAGTTTCAAGCCAGACGCAAGAGCCTGCGGAACAAACAGATAGTTACAAGTGGTATCTCTCGCCGCTTCTCCTACCCCTAATCCTGTGTCATGCATAGGTCCAGAGGTTGGATATGAATAAGAAGCAACATTTGTTGTGTTTTGCAGGCTCCCGTCTTTTATATCGAACGTCCCGGTGTCAACCATCGGGGCTCCGTTGTCCAATTCTATACGTACATTGGTTATTTTACACTGCAACGGATACCTTCCGTTACGAATCATCTCCAGAGAGAGCTGAGAATAAGGTTTCTCCAATAAAAAATTGATCTGTGGTGACAGATTATTGACTGTGACAGCCACATTGTCTTTGGCATACCACCAATCCGCATCCTCTATGTAAACTTGGTTTTTTAATGTAGTCTGTGTAACCGCAGAAAAAGTAACTTTACCATATGGATAATAAGCACACAGACCAGCTCTTGCCCCGCCCACCCAAACAGAGGTCTCTGACGTCCATTCGTCATCAGGCTGATAAGTGTATTTTACATTACTCTGAGGGATAACATAGTTAGCATCCGCTATCAAAAAAACTCCGATACTACTCCCTTCAGGCAAGGGTTGAGCAGTAGCTCTTGTAGTCACATCCGCCTTGAACGAAGTGAATACGCTTACAGGCACACTGTCCGTTTTTTCTGTCGGAAATAAAGGCCTTTCCTGCGAACAGGCAACCAATAATAACATCATTGCATATATGGCAGCCACAGAAGTATTTATATTCATATTGAGTTTCATAATCATGCTGTTCATCTTTGTATAATCATTAAGGTTGGGGAAGTGGTTCATAATCTATACCTTCATTCAGTACTTTCTCATCCCAGTCAGTAGTGGTTACGGTCACTGATTTAATTGCAATCCCTCTCAATTTCAAAGAGACAACGTATTTTTTACCACTCTCGAAATCAGAGAGATCGTTTATCGGAATGATCACCGTTGCCGGAAACCCGCTTACATTCACTATGACACTAAGCCCTTTAGTCGGTTCAAACGGGTCAGGCAATAATTTTGTAGGAATCATAAGCAGATCAGCCTGGTACTTTTTAGTAGGACTGTCTAAAACATAGGGAAGGTCTTTTGTGATGTTATATCCGCCCCTGAATTGTTTCTCCGTATCATCCGGATGGATGCCAACAGTACCACTCGTAATATCTATCACCGCTTTTCGAAACAATGAGTCGTTTGCTAAAGCCACTGAATTAATACTACATATAGCCGGATAAGCATCTTCCACCCCTATATTCAATACTAAACGTGAATAAGCATGCTTAAAATGCATATCTACAAAATATTTCTTAGCATCAACTTCCTGATTAGCCACATAATACAGTTCTTTTAAAATGTCATAGTTTTGTGTCTCCATAGGAATTTTAGTACGGTCCTTATAAAGCTCATCCACTGTTTCTTCCGTATAGGGATAATAACCGCATACATTCGCCTTTTCGCTACCTAAATAAATAGTACTCGCCTCCGATTCGGCTGTCCATTGACTCTCGCCGGCATTTAGCGTATATTTTCTATTATTCACAGGCGTATAACTCGTTTCGGCAGCCTGTCCATGACAAAACAAAGCAATGGAACTTCCGGGCGTAAAAGATACATCGGCACGGGTCTGTGGATTGCCTTCCACAATGGAAGCAGACGCAATCTCCAACTCAGTACGGGCTGTTTTGTCCTTTTTCCAATCCGGTAAGCTATCACCATCGCTGCACCCCAGTAACATGCAAACTAAAAAACTTATGTATAGTACTCCTTTCATAGTAGCTCATTTTTTAATATGATTTTATTCAACAGGATATTTATTCCCGCCATCAACCTTATCATCTTCCCATTCCAATGCGCTAACGGTAGGCACGATTTCTGTTCCTTTGATTTTCAACCCGATAACATACTTCTCTCCCTGTCTGAACTCCCAAAGTTCGGAGTACGGAACGTCAACAAGCATCTGTTGGTCATCTACCACAAGGCTGACAGACAGCCCGAATTGTCCTCCTTCCGCATCTGTCCGCTCAATTTTAAGCGGAACCGGAATCATCAGTACACGGCGTACATAAGATTCTCCAACAGACAATGTATGAGGTGAAGCTGCAGTTACTGTTGTCAAATCATAATTCCCTGTTTCCGAAGCCTGTATGCTACCATCAACAGCAATGTTAATAGTGCCTTTTTTTATTAAAGCGGAATTCCCCAAGGTTATTTTACTAATTTTACAAGGCATAAAGTAGTTCTCACGACTGATCTTTAACTCCACTAAAGAATAAGCATGCACCATACTAAAAGTAATCGCAGGAGTAAAACCATTTATCATTGTATTCAATGCATAATAGATATCTTCAGTTTCCATATAATCCTGTGATTGCAATGGAATGGCTGTCTTGTCCGTATACGCATCTTTATAAGGATAGTAAGCGCAGACATCAGCATCGTTACCCACTAAATAAATTGTATCATTAGCCGTCGAAGGCCCCCAATGCCCTTCGGTGTAAACGTATTTACGGTTGTCAATAACTTTATATCCGCTTCCAGCTTCTGTACCTGATAGAAAAATCCCTATGGCCCCCTTCGTCAGAGTTACCGGATCGGGAACTAAACGTGTAACTATCTCCTGCTTAATAACTGCCGAAGATACCTCGAGCGGTACTCGAAATGCAGATGCTTTCCATCTCCCGTCATCCATCTCACGGTCATCAGAACAGCTACTCAATAAAATACCTCCCACCAGGATCAATAATAAACGTTTCATAATCTTCATATTCTAATTAAAACTGGTATCATAATCACCGCCACTGCCTCCGATTCCTGTCTGCACCTCTGTCCAATCCCTGTCAATCAAGATTTTGTCACTCATTAAAGTTAACTTTCCACCTTTGACAACCAATGACACAGTATATTTAGTGCCTCTTACAAATGTGCTCAGTTTATCGGCCGGAATCGTAACAGAATAATCCATGCCATCCACCGTAAGTGTCAAGACTACGCCTCCGGAAAAAGTTTGTTGGGGCAGCAGCCAGTCAAAACTCGTATCATCTGTAACTCCTATTGCAAATCCGTCTTTTAAACCGGTCGTCACAGTGTGAATATATTGAGGTGTTTGTGTTCCGCTTCCTTCGGTTCCGGTACTGATGTCAACCGTATTGGCTGTGATTATATTTCCGGTAAAAGCCTCTATTTTTGCTTTCGTTATCTTACACGTGTTCGGATACGTGGCATCCCGTACCACAGACAATACCAAACGGGCATACGCACGCTTCAATTCAAAATTCGCAGTAGGAGTCTTTTTCCAGACTTCATCTCCCCCACTGACAGCAAAACGCATATCTTTCTCCGCCGCATAAGTCTGCATTGTCAGGCCGGCTTCTGTTTTCAACGAACTATTTTTAAACTCTACAGAGTTATAGGGAGCATAAGCACATAGCCTGGCGTAAGTGGCACCGACATATATCACAGTAGAAGCCGGCTTCCAGTTTTCTCCCGCAACACGGTTATAACGAATATTTTCCAATGCCGTATAATCCGTCTCGGGTAAACGGAAAATTCCTAATGTTCCTTCAGTCATTTCTACAGCAATAACAGCACGAGTGTCGACCTCTGCACCGGTTGTAGCCCGGATTTCAAGAGGTATCTCTCCGTTCTCAACCCCTACAGAGTCTGCAACCTCTACTTGTGAACAAGAGCTCCAGCCTACTATTAAAAGCCACATCAGCCACAAGCGTCTTGCCAAGTGAGAATCCGGATTATGCATATAAAGTCGTTTCATGATTCATCCTTCCTTTTTATGGTTCCGGATTATATTCACCATCTACCGGTTGATTATCCCACGGAGTATCTTTCACACTCAGTTCAAGTGCAGTACCTTTCAGTTTCAGGCTGATCTGATGAATAATGCCTTTGGTTAATGCGCCCAATTTAGTATACGCAACCGGAACTGTCATCAGTTTACCGTCCACCGTCAACTCCAGTGTCACTCCCGTACCGCCACTGTTGCCCAATGTACAGGGAATCATCAGTACATTACTTTTTATAGTCCCCGATTCAGGAACCACAATGCCATCTGCCTGCTTTGCCACATTTGTCCAATAACTGAACGCAGCATTGATTTTAGTTGGTGTATAAACCGCCGTTGCCAGGTTCAGCGTAGCATTCTCAATTATATTCGCGTTCTTTATGGCGATTTTAGTTACTCTGCATGTATTAGGATAATTCTCCCGGCTAAAGACAAATTCGATTTGCGAATAAGCATGTCCCATGATAAATTCAACGCTCTTACCGGCAGAAGTACCATTCACAGTTTTCTTACCTGCATATACCAAATCAAGTTCGGCGTCAAAAATCTGAGAAGTCAAAGAAACAGCTTCTTTAGTTGCCAAATCTAATTTCGTTGTTTTCTTATAAGCACACACATTGGCATTCTCTCCACCCAGATAAATTGTTTCCGTGTTGGGTTTCCAAGCGGAGTTATAGTCATACTGTATATTGTCTTTTTTTACATAACTGGTTCCGGATTCGCCTTCCAGAAAAACTCCGATCGAACCTGATGTAAGTAATTGTGGCGTGACGGCACGTGTCTGCACGTCACCTGTTACAAATGCAGAAGCAATCTCTAAAGGAACTTTTTGTTCTTCTACCGGAAAATCATCATTACCACAGCCCGCCAGTAAAATCAGCGATAAAGTGGCTATTATAATTGGTTTCATATCAGACTTGGTTTTCATTACTATCCTTTCTGTTACAATCAGTTATTAATCTAAAGTCGCATCGTTATCACCACCGGGTACAACAGAAGTATCCCATGGATATACTCTCACTCCCGAAATATCTACTCCCGTACCCTTGACCTCCAGGAAAATGGTGGATAAATACCCGGCTTTCAGAGCTTTCAAAGTCCCATACGGAATCGTTACCGAATACTCACTTCCATCAATTGTCAATATCAGTTGGGTATCGTCCTCAAAATCCTGTGGAGGAAACAATTTGCTGATACTTACATCCGTACTCCCTTGGGCTATCCCTGTTGTCCCCATAGCAAGCGCAGATGTATCCAATGTCCAACCGGGCACTGTGCTCCCTCCCAACTGTCCCGCATCCGCAGCGGATTTACTGATATCCATGCTACGTTCCACATAAAACCTCTTTCCGCCCGTTGCGGGTTTCATCACAATCTTGGTTAACTTGCACTTCAACGGATAAGTCGAATGACAAGCAATGCTGAACTTCACACCGGCATAAGCATGCTTCAGCAAAAAGGAAGCAACCGGATTGCGGTTATTGACTGCCGCTAAAGGAGCATCGGCATAACAAAAATCATTATCCGCCGTATTATCTTTCACTGTCAAAGCAGTAACCGTACTATTATCACCATTAAAAGTGACCTTACCATACGGATAATAGACATGCAAAGAGGCGTCCGTACCGCCAACATATAGTTTATCTGCCAAACTCCATCCGGTTCCGTCGTGAGTGCACTGTACATTATATTGTTGCGGAAACGTAGCAGTGTAAGGTGCCGTACGAAATATTCCTATACTGGCATTTGACAAAGCAACCGCACGTGTTTCAACGCCATTATCCGCAACGGTTTCCACTCTGACAGGAACATACTCGTCTTCCCCGCCGGTATCCACCGGATCCATCCCTCCGTTGCTACAGGCAATCAATACTATTGCCATCCCGATATTTGCCAGAATGTGTTTCATCTTTCTCTGCTTTCTTAAAAACATATTTATTCCTTTCTGTCTCTTTATTGCGGCACAAACGGATCACCGGAGTCTTTGATTGCCTCTTCTATCCATTCTTCCACATCCACAGTTCCTATCTCTACTTCAGTGGGACGAATAATGACATCTATCTCATACTTTGTCTCTTCCACCATTTTCTTGTTCGTACCACAAAGCTCGGCAGCGCCAATCTTACCTTTCATCTCCTTTCCATCTACCATTAGTGTAAAAGAAAGATCCCCGGTAAAGTCAGCAGGCACCACCATATAATCCAGGACGGCAGGAGCTGCAGCGGTTCCGATAGTTATCGGAACGGAATAGCTGAACATTACTCCCTGCACTCCTCCTTCAACGATCCCTGTAAACAGATCCAGTGTTCCGGTGATCCGTAAAGTCGCAGAAAATGTAAATGAACTGATCTCACCGTTCCCGGTATACTCTCCTTTATTCAGAGCTACATCCGTTACTCCCCTGATAAAATTGAATCTCAGGAGCGAATAGGCTCTGCGTAAATTCAACGTTACGGCACCTGTTGTATTCGAAGCCTTAAAAGGGCAATAATAGATCTCTTTGGAAGCCGTATAGAGCTCACTGTTCATCACCACACTACTTGTCCGATCCTCTTTATAAGGATAGTAAGCCATCAGTTCCGCCGGCCCATCGATCAACACCAGTTCTTCCCCATCCGTCTTCCAGTATGGAGTTCCATATATATATTTTTTATTATGAATGGCCTCGTAGCCATTCGCGATATCTTTTTTCTGAAAAATCCCGATAGCATCGGTTGCTGTAGTAAGCTCAGCAGCCGAACGCGTAAGTACCTCTAACCGCCCTGTTGAAACTCCTCCTATGCATAAAGAAGTGCGCTCTCCTTCTCCTGTCCTTCCGTCATCCGGAACAGCACAGTCATACTGCGAACAGGAGAAGAGCGCAACACACAGAAGAATGCAGGACTTCTGAAAACAATCTATTTTACACTTCCTTATTATCATCGTTCTTATTATTTTTATGAAATCATTCAATTCACTTCTACATCCGGTGGAGTTACTATCCCATCGGGGACTTTCCAATCGGTAGGGACAGTAACCGTTTTTATACCAAAACTACCCGCTCCGTATGCCTCATCGGGAGTGTCAGCCCCCTGACTCAAAACATCTTTAATAATCACCGTATAAGCATTGTTACGTCGTAAATACTGCACATCATTTTTATCGATATTAATATTCACCCGATACCATCCCTTATAAGGAGACTTTTCACATTGCAGCAGCAGACATACCGCCTGTGTCTGTAGCAGATAGGGAGTATGAAGGGTACGCAACACCTCAGTGGCATACAAACCGCCTATGATGCTGAATTGCTCCGGTGCATTTTTTTCATTTGCATAGGTCAACGGCAGGAAAGCCATATCCTGCGGATCATTAAATACAGGTATCACCGGTGAAACATTACGAAGCATAGCCGATTTCAAGAGAACCGTTCCCCTTTTATCCTCAGCCACCCGGACATCTATGCGTACGGCGGCACGCAGTAGCTGTACACTCATATCCTTCCCTGCTTCCTTAAATGTTGTTCCGCTCATAAGTAAACTGTTATCCGTAACGGTATATGTTCTGTCCGTTATTGACTGCAACGGCATATCTCCCCGAAGTTGCACCCGCACTGAGTTTTCAGTCTGTCCGGAACAATAAGTATCAAAATTCATTCCGGGAAAATAAGCAGAAGCATTGGCAAGCACCAATACATTATAATCCGTATGATTGTCGATGTTTCCGCTTTCCGGTATAATCACCGATATTTTCCCTGTCTTAGCCAGATGATTGCCATCGACGGTTCCCTGCAAGGAACCGGCATACAACCCGTTGCCATGTTCATCGTAAATGAAAAATAAGAGCTTTACATCATTTATCACACTTTCCTCCGGACGGGCCACAGGTATTTTCCCTCCTGTATCGGCTGCCCTTGTTTCCGGATTATCAGCATCGGGGATGGTATAGTTCAGCGTGAAAGCGACAGGCTTGACAGGCTGCATATCACGTCCCTCTTCACCTGAACAGGCTGTAACCCCCATCAAGCAAAATACGCTCAAAAGCATACATCCTTGCCGTATATTTCTTTTAAATCGTTTCATAAGCCAACTAATCTATGTTTAATTATGCAGTTCATCTTCCTGGCTTCCTCCGTTTCCCCAATCATCGGGAGAACGGTCTACCTGAGTCAGTTTATAATGCACTGTCAAATTCTTTACTTTTATATAGAAGTCATCGTCATAAGCCTCACCGGTGGCAAGGTCTCCATAAGACTTTTTGGCCTTTACGGTAAGCGTACCCGCAGTGACGGTTATCTCATAGCGGTCATTAGAGATTACGGCCGACGCTGCACCATCAGATACCTTTACAGGTGCAACCGTCGCATTACCGTTAACCGGGCTCGACGCATCAAAACTCAACTGCCAGAAAGGGCCGAACGCGACATCGCTTTCTATGGGAATGGATTTCAGTGAACCTGCGTAGCCGGATAAAACGAGCTTCTTTGTACCCGAAGAGAACCAGTTCTCACGGTCAAAGTCAATTTCCGTATTCACGTCTATCCAGTCAATCACTTTCACATAGATATTCATCGGTACCCCCGTAGCCGCATCGTCAGGATTGTCATACCCCGGACCCGAGACATTCATTATTTGAAAAGTGTACTTATGATTCCGCAATAGTTCAACCAGTTTTTTCGGATCGTCCGGATCCGTCAGATCAATCCGGTAATAAGTGACATCCGCATCGTCTCCATAAATTCCGCCTACCACCAAACGAGTGGTAGCCACTTTGTCGTTGCCGGCAATATATCCGGGCTGATCAAAGCCGTTATCCGAGTAATAAGTGTTTTCGTATAGATAGAGCGGTCCGGCAAGGGGCAAAGAAGATCCGCTCTTCAGAAAAAGCTTGTCACCTATCGGGCGAACCCCTAATTTGGCGGGTAAAGTCGTTTTAACCACATTACGGGTCTTTTTCTCGTCTTCTGAACCTGCGGTAACCACTTCATAGGCCTCCTTCAACGGAGCCAACCTACCGCTATCCGCCGGAAAATAAGCATAAAACTCACGCAACTTAAAAATCACCTTACCATCGCTATCCAACAACTCACCCGGATTTCCCGTATGCGCGTCATCCACTTTTGCCTGTACAGCGGCTACCGAACGTAGCACCGGTACACTAAGCGTTTGTCCTACCGACTCTTTCGAGACAGTCACTCCTGACAAAAAACCATGCATAGGCAAACAGTCTATCCCGGACGGATTATTCTCCACTTTGGATACCATTTTTTCCAATAATGCATTCATCTCCATCCCTAAACCTTTATAGGCACCGCTACGCACCAACTCTGCATGGCAATTCGTAAATACATGCACTTCCAATCCTTCTCCCACAGGCATAGTCACCTGAAACGTATTTTTACCGGCAACCGGAGTTCCTTCGGATGCTGATTTCAGATACAACCGGTTCCGGTCGGACACTCCCGGAGCAAACACCAATACGTCAATGCCATTGATCACCGTCTCTTTGTTATCCGTCCCATCAGCTCCGGAAGCATACGTGCGGGGAACATTCACACGGAGGTACATGTCTTTATCCGGGTTCTGAGAAATACTTTCGGAAGTATCATCCGAACACGAACCCAAAGCCACGGCCAGAAATACCATCAGTTGACATATCAGAATTCTTTTCATGCTATACTCTCCTTTTATCAGCTTACTTACATATTACTTTCTATTGCCGCCACTTTCCATCCATTGACACGAACTTGCATAACGGGCTTCACATAATGTCCGTCAATCACCAAGTCAACATAGTTGCCCGGAACAGAAGTCAACTCAATAGGAGCACAATCAAACGAAGCGACCTTTTCATCACGAATAAACACATCTACCTTCAGGAACTTTCCTTCCGATGAAAAAGAACCGAACCAGGGAGTCAGTACATTTCCGGTACTTTCTTCGTAGTAACATTCAGGTTCAAGTATCACTTCGTCCGTATTTGCTTTATTATTATAATCTACACCACTACGCGTACCGTAAAGGTGGAACTTAAAATCTTCGGGGGAAGGAATAATACTGCTTGCGGCACGTGTTGTTCCTCCTTCTTCAACGATCTTATCCTCTACTGTCTGAGGAATCATTGTTATACGCGTACGGCATACGGCACGTACAAACGGAATGGTCACAATATTGCGGTTTTCACGCAGACCGACATCTATGGCAATGCGTCCGTACAACAGATCGTCTACAGGCCGGCAGATTCCGCTGCCGTCGGTAATTTCTTTTAATTTCACATACCCCTCTCCTATGGGAGTATCAGGAGTATCTACATAATCAATTGCCTCATCATGTGTCCAGGCTATCAGTTCCAGACTGTCTATATCATCAAAGGTTTTCAAGAATCGATAAGGTTCGGTCAATCCTACTTCGTCCAAACCTATTTCCAGTTCCCGATATTTATGCTTCTGTTTATAAAAATGAAGTTGCGTAGGAGTAGAAACCGTTTCAAAAAAACGGTTGGCTCCACCATAAATATAGCTGAAATAGATGTGCATATATCCGGCACAAGCATCCATATCATCTTTAATACATGAATTCAGCAGTAGGGTAACCCCCAAAAGTATCGGTAGCAGTTTCTTCATTTTAGTTTCGTATTCTTCTCTTTCCGACAAGAAAGAGATATCAACCGGAGCGGACTTTCCATCCGCCCCGGATCATATAAAAAGAGGTTCTGATTACATATTTATATTGTTAACAACATATTTCCATGGCTTAACAACTACCTGTACAAGCATGTCAATATTATCCGAATTGATAGCATCTTCAATACTCTTGGCACCCAAAGTAGTAATAGTACCTGTAATATGATAGAATGTGTTGCGTTCGGTAATCTTCATTGAGGTTGTTTCGTCATCGCTATAGTTGGCAACATCAGCACGATAGTAACGTTTGTCGTTAGGTTTAATCGTAATAGCAGCTGTTTTCTTAGCTTCTTCCGTTTCACCTCTCAACGCAAGTTTATATGTCTCATTCGTTTCCAGGAACGCAACCAATGCTGTTACATTATCAGCCTTATCCCAGAAATCAGCAGCCAATTTATCATAGGTGACAGATCCGTCAGTAGAAGTAGCAGTTTTGAAAGTGGCATCTGCCAAAGCTTCTTTCAACATTTGCTCCGTAATAGTCGGTTCAAGCAGGGTATGTGTACCGATATAAGTAGCCTGGGTAACTACCACAGTAGCACAACCGGCATTATCCGCATAGTTAGGAGTTACATAAAAATAAGGAGAATATAACTTGTCACTCTTAACGTATACCATCGAAGCAGATGCAGGAGTACCTCCATCAGCCAATGCTTTTTCACCTACAACCCATGTCAGACGATATTCTTTCGCGTCAGCATTGTATTCTCCCTTATTCAATGCAGGAGTCGTTCCAGGAACCTCCGCAACAGTAGGTGCAGATTCTTTCTCACCTGCAAATGCTTTCAACCAACCTTCCACATCCCAGTCTTTAGCAGTTGCATCCGCACTCTGCGGGAAATACCAGTCACGAGCCTGTGCCGTGAACGGAGAAACACGTCTCGGAATACGCACTACAACAATACCATCGGGATCTTTAGTACTTACCGGGTTTTCCCACTCTGCATCTTTGATTGCCATCTTACCATAAGCCTCGTATACGGGATTGGTAGTAACAGAGGCATTAAAGAATACTTTCGCTAATTCACGATTCAGAGGAATCGAAACTTTCACGGTAGATCCGTTCGGGATATTCGGGTTGGTAGGAATAGCCGATACACCTGCCATGATATACTTCTTATCCTGCTTTCCGTCTTTAGCAACAGTCAGGTCATTCAGATAGCTTTTAGACAGATTAGAGATGTAGGCACGGATAGCGGCTTCCGATTTGTCAGCCTGGTGTGCCAGTGTCTGAGCGGTAGCAAGGGTCATCTGAGGGTCATTCACAATGACATAAACGCTATCTCCCTGACGTACGCCGTTAAACGTACACATATTTTTCTTCGTTCCGGGAGTCGCAACATCGCCCTCACCAATTGCGGTTGCCACATCCTTGTCTTCCGTATTAACATCACCCGCTACACGCTTCACAGTCCAGTCACCTACTTTCGCACCTTCATGCTGCGGATCATTTTCTTTGGCAAACAGATAGGCCACATACACGTTATTTTCAGTGCCTACTCCTTCTATTTCGCCTTTGTCTGCACGGGTGGCAGGAGCCGTAGAATTGGTAAAGGCAATGCTGATAGCATCAATCAATTCACCTTTTTGACCACCATTGTCAATCCCCGGTTCATCATCATTACTACAGCCATTGCGAGGGCCGCCAATGTAAACGTAAATAATTTGTTTAATTTCATGTTACTAAAAAATTTAATTATAGATATAAGTTCGAATATTTTATACTCTTATCCGCTTTGGATATTCCTTTCTCCCCTTCGGATTGCGAAAGGTGAAAGGCAGAGAGAAAAAATGCGGATACTCCCTGTTCCATCGGTCCGTTAACTGTCACTGTCTGTTTCGTTAATCAAAAATTCCTTTCCACCACTTTTTAATTCTATTATTACCATTCACTAATTAATTTGAACTATATATTATTGCATTAACTTCAGCTTCTTTCTTTCGGTCAGCAATGCGGGAGCGGTGGCATCAGGTATATACAGCGTCATACCACAATGATCGCTAATCGAAAATCCGCCCCGGCTCTGTGGCATAAAGTTCTCCGTAGTCGCTTTATAGATGATAACTTTCTCCAAGGCCTCATCAAAAGCGGCAGACTCTTCTGCGCTTCCAATCCTTTCCACATAGGCCGAAGCGTCATAAAAGAGATGTTGCCCATCCGGCAAACGATCAAAACTCTGTAAGCCGCTACGGTCTATCCACTCCCAACGCTCCACCCGACTCTCGGCTGCACGAAGTTGCGACTTCAACATTTCCAAACCGTTAGTCCGGATCACACTGATGGTAGCCGAACGATAATCCCCTTCCAGATTGTTATAATAATCATAATATGCGGCAGCCACTGCCGACAGATCCGCTTCCTTTTTATAAAGCAACGGAAACATTTGTTTGTATACCGGAGTGAAGCCCGGTGAAAGCATCTCGGCCGATGACCCCACCATATATTGTGTTTTATCTTTCAGTTCGTATGCTACCTCGAGTCCGGCCATGAAACAACCTTCGAAAAGGATGAAATTGAACTGGCCATCCGGGATGGCTGATGCAAAATCCTGTAAAGTCATTTCAGAATGATTATCCTTGACAACCGAGCGGGTCATACCGCCCGGAACCACTGCCGTACCTACCGGCAGCCATCCGCTGGTATGAGAAAATACGATCAATCCCGGATCAACGGAAGGATACCGGGCCATAGCCTCATTGACAACCCGTGCAAATACGGAGGCACTGGCTGAATTCTCCTGTTTATACTTAGCCAATATTTTTGTTACTTTTTCTCCCTGTTCATCAAAACAAACCTCTAACAAGCGGGTACTATCCGCTCCTTTTTTATCCTGATAAATCAATAGATGCCCCGGAAACCTGTCCCACGCCTCTGTTAACGTTGACAATTTTTCGTCAGTCTCGTCGGCTAAATCATTATCCCCTCCCATATAAACCAAAAGGGTACGATCAGACAGACGTTGCTCTAACAGACCGTCCGCTTTCTCACCGACTACACAACCGGCAAGCAACAAGCAGAGCATATATCCTATGTAATACATTCTTTTCATATTCTTATTTTACGTATCTAATACGACATGACACTCGCCGGAGCTTCGGAAAATATTCCCGCAGCAAGACTTCGAATGTTTTCCCTTTATTCAGCGTTTTCAAAGATTTTTTCCGTTGATTGTTATCTTTCACGGCACGCAGGATTGAAAGAATTTCATCACGTTCCGGAAGCTCGGAAAGTTCTATATCTTTCTCAAACTGTTCCCAATCTTCGCCCACCCATTCAACCGCGATCTCCATGCGTTCGCCATATTTATTTTCAAGAAACTCCTGAAGAGCTTTGGCACGCTTCTCGGCCAGACGTTCGTTATTCAAGGCATATCCTTCCGGGGAAGAGTAGCCGGTAACAGTAACTCCTGATATGGAATTCCGGTTATCCCGCTCAATAGAGTCCACCTGATTAACGAAATGCATCCAAGAGGCACGATTCAACTCATGATCAGGAAGAATGCGCATTTCGTTAGTAGGAAAATAAATATCAGCTTCATAGCCTGCCTGTATACGGATCACCTCCCTATGGGAAGAGACATCTGCAACCGTAGGTGGCTGTTCAGATACACTCGGAGCCACCCAGATGGTGTCACGAATCACAATAGTATCCACCCGCTCTACAATCAATGGGGGTATCTGCTCTGTCTGCATGGCAAAAGGCACCAGGCGGGCATCACAATTGCAATTGGTATCCCGCATCCACACTTTCGCATCTTCCATCCATGCCACATAAGGAACTTCGATTCGATAATGAATGTGAGGCAAGGCGTGATCTCCCTCACGGAGCACAGTATAAGGAGGAATCTTCTCCAATCCCGAAGTAGTGCCTAAAGCCCGGCGGCGGCGATACATCAAATCGCTCTGAGGACCATTAAGCACAATGGGAGGCAGCGACAACGAATCGACGGCATTGCCCGAAGAGAGTAGCGGAAACAGATAGACC
>ERZ773245.573-NODE-573-length-38215-cov-12.499686_pt1 | contig 38215 bp, 37 predicted proteins | sample MGYA00580988_ERZ773245 | MGnify/ENA primary metagenome ERZ773245 (study PRJEB29015, sample SAMEA2737792) | human gut metagenome | biome: human gut; feature: human-associated habitat; material: faeces | place: China | collected 2012 ... | reverse complement strand
CAAAGGTATGGACTTTTTCAATACCCTCCAAATATTTCAGCAGAAAAATTCAAAAATTGTTTGATTATTGATTTAAATCAAGCACAGAGGCCTTTTTAAGCCTCATTTTACAAGGATGACGAGGTATTTGCTCGTACTCCAGAAAATCTGCGGATTGGAGATCCTCAAGACATAGAGTTTGTTATTGTCCTTAAAAAGCTCGTAGCTGCCGGTGGGATGTGTGGTGAGAATCTTTGCCGAGCGGGAATAGAGCTTTATCTCGTCAGTGACACGGATGTCTATCTTTGTGAAATAGTTCCGGTTAAAATTAGACTGCAACACCTTTCCGTCGACAAGGATATGCTGATCCTTGAGTTCATGCTTCGTACCGAAGACATACCACGCTGTGTTGAGCTGAGCGTCCTGACTGTTGATGGTCTGCGTCTTCTCCTCGCTCTCCGACATGAGGTCGTTAACGTTGACATTGAGGTTGCTGATGGTCTTGTCGAGTTCAGCGATATGAATATCCTTTGCCTCAAGCTCGGCGCGCAGCTGCTGGAGCTGTTGGTCCTTGACGTCGAGCTGTGTGAGCATATTGGTGATGACACGCCTGAGCTCGGCACTCTTGAAGTCGCTGTCGCGTAGCTGTCCCTGCAGCTTCTTGATGAGCTCACGGTTCTGCTGCATGCGGTCGGCGATGAGCTTGATATTCTCCTCTATCTGCTGGGCCTTGTCGTCGCGTTCTCCATCCTGAATGATGTTGACACGGTTCTCGGCCTCACTAATCTCATTGAATCCCTCCTGAATCTTGTTGATGGTAGCCATCATATCATTAATCTGCTCGTCGCGGTCACTGATGACCTGCTTGAGCGAGTCATCCTGCACGGCGGCGCGCACCTGCACGGGTGCGCTCTTGCGCTCAATGCATGACGTGAAGGACATCATGACGATGAAAGATATAAGAAAATATCTGATTTTATCCATAGCATTAGACTTTAGATATAGGTTACCGAAGGCTGCCATCTCAGCCTTGCTGCTCTTCTGCCTTCTTATTTTTCTTCTCTTCTTTCTTCTTCTCCTCTCCGGCGAGCACGATGACAATCTCGCCGCGTGGCTCTGTCTGTTGGAAATGTGCGATGACCTCATCGAGAGTTCCACGTACATACTCCTCGTGGACCTTGCTGATTTCCCGCGCCACGCTGACGTTCCTGTCTGGTCCGAAGACCTCGCGAAACTGCGTGAGCGTCTTCAGTGTACGGTAGGGCGACTCATAGAAGACCATGGTCCGTGTCTCGTGGCGAAGACCTTCGAGGAAAGTCTGCCTGCCTTTCTTCTGCGGCAGGAAGCCCTCGAAGCAGAACCTGTCACAGGGCAGTCCTGAGGACACCACAGCGGGGATGCAGGCCGTGGCGCCGGGCAGCGTGATGACCTCGATGCCCTCGCGGGCCGCCTCACGGGCCAGGAAGAAGCCCGGGTCGCTGATACCCGGTGTGCCGGCATCGCTGATGAGGGCTACCGTCATGCCACCCTTAAGCTTATCGATGACGCCGGCTGTCGTGCCGTGCTCATTATACTTATGGTGGGACATGAGGTGGTTCTTGATGTCAAAATGTTTGAGCAGGATGCCCGACGTGCGGGTGTCCTCGCAAAGGATAAGGTCAGCCTCCTTGAGCACGCGGAGCGCGCGGAGCGTGATATCCTCCATGTTTCCCACAGGAGTGGGGACGATATACAGTGTTCCCATAGTGATGACAAAAATATGAAATTATTTCATATCGGGCAAGGAAAGCAGACAATCTTTAGAATTTTTAATATCACTTACCCTTTGCTGTGTTTTTACCTTTCTCCGTAGCACTATAGCTGACACGGTAGGCCTTGGCTTGCCGCAGCGCCGTCTTGACGCTGTTGATGACATCCATGTGCGTGCCCTTGTCTGCCTTGATGGACACCGTCATCTGCTGCTGGTCTTCGGGCGACATGCGGTCGCGCTCGGCCGAGACATAGTCGGCGACATCGGCAGCATTGGCAAACTTGTCGTTGAGCTGTATGCGCGTGGCGTTGCCATAGGCATTTCTCAGCCCCGCCGAGGGACGGCCTATATAGATGTACGTCACCGCCGTCTTCTTGGTGAGTCGCGTGAGCTCGGTGCCCTGTGGGGTACGGAACTGCACTTTGACAGCCACCTTCTGCATGTGGGTGACAATCATGAAGAAGAAGAGCACGGAGAAGATGAGGTCGGGGAGCGAGGCCGTGTTCAGACCCGGCACCTCATGGCGCCGTCGTTGGAACATCGTCATTGTGCGCCTCCTTTCTCCGGACCCACATACTGCTCGGCGATACGCTGTGGACAGACGTCCTTGACCTTATCCTTCTCGGTCTGCGTCAGAGCGGCATAGTCGCGGCCATAGAGACGGCGGGCCGCCCTGTCGCGGAGCACGTTATAGGCGGCGACGAGCTCGTTCTGCACCTGGAAATAGGTGTCGTAGCTCGAGGCGGGGTCCACGGCAAGGGTGATGAGATGTCGCTTCCCCACCCTTGCGACGAAGTTCTCGACGCTGCCGCGCAGAGCCGAGACGTGGAAGGGCTTGTCGTCGACGAAGAGGCGGTTGTCAGCAGTGATACGCAGAGCCATGGTGGTGCCTTTCTCCACATAGGACTCCTGCTGCTCCTGCTTGTCGGCAGGCGGGAGCTGGCGCTGGAGGCCCTTGTCGATATCCATATTGGTGGTGACAAGGAAGAAGATGAGCAGCATGAAGGAGATGTCGGCCGTCGACGTGGTGTTCAGGCCCGGCACCTTATGCTGCCGTCGGTGAAACTGCATCATGGCTTACGAATATATTTTGTCGAACCATAGATGACGGCCGCTACAGCCGCCACAATAAGAAGAAGCGAGGAGCTGACGAACATGTCGGAGACCCTCAGCCAGAAGGCGTCGGTAAAGTCGGTGCCATTAATCTTCATCGGTGCCGAAGAGCCGAGAAGAAAGGTCAGAAGCAGGATGAAGAAGGTGCCTCCGGCCACACTGTAGCCTATCTTTCTCACGGGGACGTTGTTGCTATAGTCAGCGCCTCTACCGGCTATCTTCATGCTCCGCACCACGGACCAGACGACCAGACCCACACCCGCCACGACCATGAGCACCATGAGCACCATGAGGGCGTTGGTGAAGAGCGGCTCGTTGAAGTTGGGGTCTTCCTCATAAGGTCTGTCAAAGCCGATGAGCCAGAACAGGGCGAAGACGAGGGCGATGACACCCACCAAGCACCACAGCACCCGCGAGGGGAGTTTGGCAGCCCGAAGCCATATATCAGTAGATGATTTCTTTTCCATATTTTGTCGCCTTAACTTATTTCCCGGCGTGCTGTCTCTTGTACTTCACCACGGAGTCGAGGAGCGTGATAGCCGACTCCTCCATCTGCGAGGTGAGATGGTCTATCTTGGAGAGGATATAGTTGTAGAAGAGTTGCAGAATCAGAGCCACGATGATACCGAAGATGGTGGTGATGAGGGCCACCTTCATACCTGCAGCCACGATGGTCGGGCTGATGTCGCCGGCGGTCTGAATCTGGTCGAAGGCCATGACCATACCCACCACGGTGCCCAAGAATCCGAGCGAGGGCGCCATGGCGATGAAGAGCGTTATCCAGGAGCAGCCACGCTCCAGGTTGGCATCCTGCACAGAGCCATAGCTGATGACGCTGCGCTCGATGTTGTCGACGCTCTCGTTGATACGTTCCAAGGCCTGGCAACAGATGGAGGCCACGGGGCCGCGCGTGTTACGGCACTGCTCTTTACCACCCTCGATGTCGCCAGCCTGAATTTTGGCATCGAGGTCGGCCATAAACTTCTTGGCGTTAATCTCCGAGAGGCTGAGGTAGATGATGCGCTCGATGCAGAAAGCCAGGCCCAAGACCAGGGCCAGGGCCACAAAGGACATGAACCCGGCGTTGCCCTCGATAAACTTCGTCTTCAGCGACTTATAGAATCCCTGGCTCTCTTCCTGGGATGCGTCGCCGGCCATAGCGTCGTCGGCGTCGATGGAAGCATCGGTATCAGAGAGGCTGTCAGCCCCCGCATCGGCAGCACTGGCCGAGGCGCCAGGCGCACTGGCGGTGTCGGCAGACGGGGAGTTCTTGGCAGGCTCGGCGCCCTTGGCGGCCTGAGTCCCCGGTGCAGCGGCTAACACAGCCGACACAGGCGACGGACTCGTCACTGCTACAGCCGACAAAGCGGAAGACTCCTTAGCCGCTTCAGCCGACAAGGGTGAGAAAAAAAGGGTGGCTGCTAATAAAGACAGAGCGGTCACAACGGCTGCTCTCGACGTGTCTGATTTCTTAAACATGATGTCTCGTATTGTCTTACGTAAGTACTCGTTTTGTTAATTTCACGCAAAGGTACACTAAAAAATACGTTGCGCAAAGGAAAAAGAATTAAATAAGTTTATAGGCAGGTAGTTTATCACTACACGGTGACAACTTTATATTCTGAACGCTGTGCGCAGACTCGATCACGACACGGTGACTTCAGGGGCTAAAGCGCTGCACTCCTTGATATTGTATAACAGCTCTCGGAACAGAAGAGCTGAAAAACGGCGCAATGGAGAAGCCCGGCAAAAGTATTAAGGTTTTGCCACAAGCGGTAGTGCGGGTATTGCCGTAGGGGCGGGGTTTATCCCCGCCCTCACCCCGCAGGGTATTGCCGGTGACACCGTAGGGGCGGCAATACTGGTGCATCCATCGGGAACGTAAATGATAAGCTAAGTTGCTGGTATATAACGCAAAAGAGGGAAACCCGATTGGGTTTCCCTCATAACGATTCTGCGGAGAGACGGGAAGCGCATTTCATACTACTAATGGCACCCTCAAAGCGTTGAGTTCCACCCAATTATTGAGCTAAAATTCTTAATCTATCTTCTTACTGTAAAGTATTTGTATAGTGGATGCAAATATATAACTTATTTTTCATTCCTGCAACAAAACTAAAATAAAAATCTTATATTAACACTTTGGACGAGATTTTTCCAAAAACCTTACAAAAAACGAGTCTTTTTTCGGCCAAAGTGTTAATATAACGAATACATATTTTATTTACGGCATATCTTAAATACAAATTATACTTTTGTGCCAAAATTATATTCATTATGGAAATGACACAAAAGGAGCGTAGCGAGCTCATTAAAGACATTGCTAATGTAGTTCTATATACAATGAACAAAAGGAAAATGATTGCCAATGAAGAAGAAGAATGGGTTTCTACGAAGGAAGCTGCAGAGATTCTAAGTATCTCCGAGCGAAGACTTAGAGTAATTAAAGACCGTTTTGTCTACAAAAAGTGTGGAGAGAACGGACAGGGACAATTACGCTTCTTAAAAAATTACTTAATAGAAAGCTATATCAATGGAAAATGAATATACTTCTCTTTTTGGGTTTTCTTGGCATTGAGAAGATAAGCATGACTGCAGCGAAAATGTTACGGTCTATCTATCTCTCTTCTTTCGACAACGATAGTTCTATTACTGAAGATAAAGTTAAGCATATTTGGAATACCAACTTTTATAAACTTTGGTATACCAAGTTTACGCAATCTTGGTATATCCAACTTTTTCAAGACTTGGTATACCAAGATCCTCCCACGGCTTGCCGCACGAAGTCACCACCAGGTTGGGAGACTAATCAAGTTTTTGCTAAAACTTGGAATTAGGCTACCAAGATACGATAACCGTCTCTTGTCTGCCAGACAACTAATGGCAAATTCCAACATCTTCTGGCGTTTGATTCTTATCTTTAGCGAAACTGTAAACGTAGAAACAACATGAATACAAGATAATAATATGGCAGCAAAAAAACAAACACAGGTTATTGACATTAAAGCAGAAAAGAGCTTCACATCAAAGGGGGAAAGCAATGAAATCCTCCGAGTGGCTTCCAATGGAGCGTACTTAGCTAATCTCTCAAATGCTTTTGACCCCACACGTGAACATCTGGATTTTGAGATAAAGAACGGAAAGATTGTCCCTCTTGACAAGAAAATCGCAATCGGCAAACGAATGAGAATGAACATCAAAAAGCGGGGAATTAAAGATCCCAATGAAGGAAAGGAAATACCCACAAGGCGGGTGTTAGCAAGTTTCATCATTGGTGGCTCACAAGAGCAAATGAGAAAGCTCGCTTTCGGCGACCAGACCGTCAACTACGACAAGGGTGCAGACAACTCTTTTGTGTCAAGGCAAAAGTCTATTGAGAACTGGGCACTCGATGTTTATGATTTTATGGCAAAAAAGTATGGAGAAGAGAATATAGCCGCTTTTGTCGTCCATCTTGATGAAACAAACCCGCACATTCACTGCAAGATAATTCCTGTCGACGAAAAGAACAAGATATCCTTTCGAAAAGTGTTTGTTGGCCCAGACAACACCAAAAATGCGTTCTCACAAAGTACAATACAGCTTCACAATGAATTCTACGAACAAGTTAGTAAAAAGTATGGCTTAGAGCGGGGCGAACATATCTCTGAAACGAATGCCAAACATCGTACCACTGAAGAGTACCATGCCGAAAGAAGGGCGAAGCTAAAGGAAGAGGTCGAGAAGCTGGAAAAGGAGAAGTCTGATAAGATAGACGAACTCGAGAATCTCAACCATGATATCAAGCATGCCCAGGCTAAGGTCAAAGCGTTGAACACGATGATTTTCAATCTTCAAAAGCAGATTGCCGACTTACAGGAAGAAATAGCAGCACTGGAGGCTGACCGTGATGCCGGACGCATTTCCAATGAGGAGGCAGACAGAAGAATGCAAAGACTTCAGGCTTATCTTAATAATGCAAACGAAAAACTTCTTGACAAAAACAAGAAGCTTGAAGATGCTGAGAAAGAGCTGAAGGAGATTAAAGACAAAATTGCTGACAAGCAAAAAGAGTCCGACCTATTGGAACAGAAAATCTCCAAAGGTCTTCCTTTAGTAAAGAAGCAGACATTCTCAGATATGAACAACATCGGATTTGAGAACTCTATCAAGAGCCTGCGCTCTTTCTTCGAGAAGTACGACAATCTGTTAGAAAGCTCTTTGCCTGAACAGAGAGATTATCTTGACAGTTCTGTCACTCCCTTATTGGACAATGCCATCTTTAAGGACATCGCTGATAATGCTGTACAACTGGCTCAAGTCGCCTCATATCTATTCCTTGGATATCTCGACAAGGCCACACAGTTGTCCGAGTCATGTGGCGGTGGTGGAGCCCCTGACTCTGGTTGGGGAAAGCGTGACGACGAAGACAACGAAGCCTTCAAAAGACGCTGCTATCTGATGGGAATGAAGATGATGAAAGCGACAAGAAAAGAAAAGAGAAAGGGAATAAGACGCTAAACATGGATAATAGAATCAATAGAACGAACAATCTAAAAAATATGCTAAAGTAGTTTGGTTGATTGAAGTATATTGCATACCTTTGCAGTTGGTAGGTAAAGCGTAACAGGCAACGCTGGGGAGCGACCTGCGAGGAATAGCCTACCGAAGTAAAGCATGCCCCTGCAAGTGAAGTTATGGCGCAAACGGTAATGTACAAACCGCATCTACCCACCTCTCCTTGTAGGGGTTCTTTCGTTCTTGGGGTTTACAGGCATTGAGAAGCTAAGCATTATGACCGCACCGAGTCAGCAGTTTCATGCTTATCTTCCCCATGCCAAGAAAACCCTTTACCGCATCAACCTAATTAGTGGACAATCGCAAGAATATGTCCGTTTTTAATATTTTATTAGTTATGAACGAAGAAATAGACATACTCAGAGAGCAACTGCGTGAGAAGGATCGTCAGATTGAACGTCTTCAGCATATCATAGAAAATCTCACAAAGGAAAAAGATGAGGAAGAAGTGGACGATGAAGAGACGGAACCACATGTGCCGACATTCTGGGAGCGGCATCCGAAAGTGTCATATTCTATTTTTGGACTTGTGTTGATTGCTGCCATTGCGATTTTTATTTTTCCTTTTTGGTGGAAGTCGCTTTGGATTGGCTTTGGCAACTCGGCTGGCTTGATTTACACATTTTCTTCAGTCGGAGCGTTAGGCCTTGCTTTCTTGTGCTGGCTGGAGATAACACCAGCAGGGAAGAGATTCTTAGACAGTTAGCTTTGCAGCTACGTATCTGTGTAAATAACTATTACGCATTTATGTAATACAAAGAGCACTTGAAACCGTCTCCTTCTCTCATGATGAGAGCTATCATCAAACCGTCATTTCAAGTGCCTATGGTAAAAGGAAATGTTTCCGATTGCATAATGCCGTCTCCCTATATGGAGGCAGGTACATCTGGCAATCAGAAACTTATTTCTGTTGCAAAGATAGTGGAAGATTTCGAGAACCCTGTCATGAAAGACGAAAATCTATCAGACAAATCCTTTTTGTAACAGCTATTAGATTTCAAAGGTGTAGTCCACGTCTCCTTTCTTGCTCCTGTTCCACCTGTCTCTGAGGGCAATGGATTTCGTCCTCAAAGAGTTTCTTCCATGTCGATGGGTCATATCTGTTCTCCATTTGGATGAGACTCTTAATGTGCCCATCATATTCAGGGCTTATTGTTTCATCAACTGTTCGGTAGAGATACCTTGCCGTTCCTCTGTCGGCTGAACCCTCGTAGAGTCTACCATCTACAAGAATGTCATAATACCTGTTCATAGTTCTTGTCTTTATTTACTATTAAAAATCTTGCTAACATAAGTTCTGCTGCAGCTTTGCAATCAACTGTCATCTATAGGAAGTTCTCTCCGAATAACCAATTCAGAGTTAGCTCCTATCATCACAGTTCTGTTTGTCTTGTATAGAAGTAAAGTTAAAGTGCCGTTATCAGTGTCCATGTCAATAATACGAGCGGATTCTTTTCCGTCATTACTTTTGAATAGCACTTCCTCATTGAGTCTCCATTCCCTTATTTGCGCTTGGGTCACCAAACGTTCATGCTTTGAAGTTTTGGCTTTATTCTGAATATGTTTTGCATTATCAGTGACCTTAATATAGTCATTGATGAATGACACCCTATCTCCGTTCCATATAATCTGAGGATTAATGAAGAACAGCCATTCTTCCTTAGTTCTTGCTATAATGCCACCCCTTAAAAGTTCTGCTATGCCTTTGTATACAGAACCTTTAGCTTTGTAACCAGTATATTTCATGCAATCAGAATAGCTAAACACAACAGTATCTTTGCTTGGTTTCATACTTTGCATAATATACCCGAATACTCTTATACCAGCTTGCGTGAGGTCAAAGAAAGCTTTAAAGAACTCAGTGTATATCTTAGTAAACTTTTCGCTGTCTACTTTTCTTTGCCTAACAAAAGTCGTATGTCCTACAGGTTTATTGTCACTATCAACAGCAGTCAATATGGCGTTTCTACTTGTTCCTCCATTGGTGGTCCATTTCTTGACTATATGGTTACTAACTTCTTCGACCGTTTGCCTTAAGAAAGGATTATCTTCATTCACAGGGAAATTTAATAATGATAATTTTTTCTCCATTTTTGAGTATTATTATAAAGTTCATTCAGTTCATTTTTTTGCCCCCAAAAATGAACTGCCAGTTCAATGAGATTAAACGCTCAGTTCATTTTTTACCCTTAAAAAATGAACTAACAGTTCATTTTTTCGCCCTAAAAAATGAACTAACAGTTTGCAGTCCGTGAACTGCCAGTTCACAATCCGTGAACTGACCCCCCTTGATTATTAACAAGTTAGCTCTGTTTACTTCTTAAGCTCTTAAATTACCGCATTTTGGGGTCGTTTTCGCCTTATTTTGGAGGTGTCTCTGAAGCTGTACCCTTTAGTAGCTTTTCGTTGACCTTTGCCATCTCCTCTGCCACCGTCTTATCCATAAGCTTGGCATAGATTTGACGGGTGATGCGAGTGGAAGAGTGACCGAGAATCTTAGCCACGGTCTCCATGTCAACACCTGCATTCAGAAGAATGGTGGCACCTGTATGACGTGCCCAGTGAGTCGTTAACGGCTTGTCGATATGTGCCATTTGAGCACATACCTTGAGATACTGGTTGTACTTCACATTGGAAATCAATGGCAGCTTATAGTCATATCTCCTCAAAACTGCCATAGCTGGCTCTAAGATTAGAAAAGTAAACTCCTGACCAGTCTTACCCCGTTCACCCGTATATATTTTACCTTTACCATAGTCCGTGCATTTAGAGAAGTCAAATGCTTTCATGTCAACATAGGACAGACAGGTATAGGTCTGGAACACAAAGAGGTCACGTACCTTATTAAGGCAATCTGACTTCATGTCCTTGCAAGAGAAGATTCTCATTTCATCTAAGGAAAGAAATTTAGTACTAAGGCTATTGCTTTTCTTGTCCTTGTTGATGTTCAACCACTTATAAGGATTGCGTTTCACGTAGCCTGCTGCTACAGCATCAAGAATGAAAGAATTGAGGAAACGATGGTAATTGTTCCATTTGGAATTGTCTTTCAAATGTTTATCCTTGAGAACCGAATCCATAGCGAGAACATTCATGTCTGTGATATCTGAGAAATAGCGTATCTTGCCCCACTTCTCAAACCATTTCATAAAACGGTCATACCGTTGCTTACTGTCGTCAGACTTACCATACGTTCTTACTTCCCGTCTCTCCCTACAGAATTCCAGGAATGATTTTCCATATTCATTCGACATAGTACGTAATCTGTCTGGGATTTCAAAGATATTAACGTTATGTTCGTCAAGCATCTGATTGATAGCTTTTAGGACGCTATTACGCAAGCTAACAAGACCATCATTAAGTTCTCTTGCATCAGGACGATTGGTGATAGTGCCATTTTTCCATTCTTTTGGTAACACCTGTACGCCTGTTGACATGAACTTAACCTTCCCATCATAACAGATTCTCACTTCCACACTCGCAGTGTGCCCGCGTTTAGCGGTTTTCCTACGGTTGAATACGAAACCAACGGTAGGAATTTTCATAATGTTTGATTTAGTCATTGTTCTTTTATATTAATAACCACTAAGTGTAAAGTCTAAGGTCAAAAAGTGTATCAAATATGTATAGTCAAAGCACTATAGTTATAGTACATGATATTACATGAAATGACGCTCTTCGAGAATCGACCTCTTCCCTGTATATCCCTCACATTCAGAAAGATAAGAAAGAACAATAAGCTAAATTGCTGGTATATAACGCAAAAGAGGGAAGCCCTATGGACTTCCCTCATAACGAATCTGCGGAGAGACGGGGATTCGAACCCCGGAACCGCTTTGGACGGTTACACGCTTTCCAGGCGTGCCTCTTCAGCCACTCGAGCATCTCTCCTTGTTTGGCTGACTACGTTGTCAATGCGGCTAAACACCGTATTTTTCAAACGCGAGTGCAAAGTTAGCACTTTTTGGGCAAAGGCGGAAGGATAAAGGCAGAATTTAAAGTTCTTTAATGATTACACGAACCACGGCGAACGCGCACCGAACTGAAAGCCTTCAAGCACTGCCCTGAAACCTATCTTGCGGCAGGTTGGCTAACAATTGTCAGCAGGTTGGCTAACAGTTGTCGGCCGTTTGGCTAACAATTGTCGGCCGATTGGCTAACAATTGTCGGCCGTTTGGCTAACAATTGTTGGCCGTTTGGCTAACAATTGTTTGACGTTGCCCGAACACTCGTCTGACATTATCATTCGTAATCTTCGCTACGTTGTCCTCCGTCGTATGGAAGCAGTTCGCCAGGTTTTGCAGCACGAGTTTGACAAAGGCGCTCTCGTTGCGCTGACCGCGGTTGGGAACGGGCGCCATATAAGGGCTGTCGGTCTCTAAGACGATACGCGACAAAGGGACGGCGGCGGGCAGGTCTTCACGGAGATGGCTGCTCTTGAACGTGGAGACACCCCCAATACCCAAGACGAACTTGTCGAAACGCAGATATTCCTCGCCCTCATGGGTGTTGCCGGTAAAACAGTGGAAGACGCCACCGGGGAGTTCCTTCTCATAAGGCCGCATGATATGCAGGAGCTCGTTCTGGGCCTTGCGGCAGTGTATCATCAGCGGGAGCTGTGTCTCCACCGACCATTCCACCTGCTTCTCAAAGGCCCGGAGCTGCTCCTTCTCATACTCCCGGCTCCAGTAGAAGTCGAGGCCACACTCTCCGATGGCGATATAGCGCGGGTCTCCGTCAGCTTTGTTAGCCTCGAAGGCCTGCCTCATCATCGTCAGGACCTCAGCCCAGTCGGCTCTCACCTCCTCAGGCTGCAAGCCTATCATCGGGAAGCAATAGCCGCGATAGTCGCGGCAGACGCGCATGACGCTCTCCACCGACGCGGCGTCGATGCCGGGAATGAAGATGGCGCCCACACCAGCGGCCTGGGCGCGGGCGATGACCTCAGGCAGGTCGTCGCGAAACTCCTCGCCGTCGAGATGGGCGTGGGTGTCTATGAAATGGGTGTCGTCGATATCAAACATCAGCAGCTACATTAATACTTGCGGTTCATCATCTTCTCGGCATACTGGCGCAGCATGGCCTTGCGGCTGTCGTCCACCTTGACAGCATCGAGATAGTGGCGGCTCTCGTCGAAGTAGTGGGCTATCTTGTCCAAGGCCAGCTTGTCGATGCCCATCTCGTTGTAGAGTTTCGTCACGGCGCTGACCTTCTCGTTGCGGTCGAAGTCCTTCGCCGTAATCCACCTCATCAGCTCCTTGCGCTGTACCTCATCGGCCTTATTGAAAGCGTTGATAAGCATGAATGTCTTCTTGTTCGACGTGATGTCACCGCCGATGGCCTTTCCAAAGACCTTCGGATCGCCATAGACATCGAGGTAGTCGTCCTGAAGCTGGAAAGCCAGTCCTATCTTCTCACCGAAGCGGTAGAGGTTGTCGGCATCGTCGGCAGAGGCTCCAGCCAAGGTAGCACCTATCTTCAGCGCGCAGGCCAGGAGGACACTCGTCTTGAGACGTATCATCTCGATATACTCTTTCTCGGTGACATCAGTGCGGCTCTCGAAGTCCATATCGAGCTGCTGTCCCTCGCCAATCTCCAGAGCTGTCTCGGTGAAGACTTTAAGGATGGTGGAGAGCATGGGTGCCGGACATTGCATCATGCGCTCATAGGCCAGCACGAGCATGGAGTCGCCGGAGAGGATGGCTTGGTTGGCGTTCCACTTCCGGTGCACGGTGGCATGTCCGCGGCGCAGGTCGGCATTGTCCATGAGGTCGTCGTGGAGAAGAGTGTAGTTGTGGTAAGTCTCCAGCGCCACGGCCTGCATAAGGATACGCTCGGGGTCGTCTTTGTAGAGGTTGTAGGCTAAGAGCATGAGCACGGGGCGTATGCGCTTGCCACCCATGGAGAGGACGTATCGGATAGGCTCATAGAGCGACATCGGCTTACGGTCGTAAGGAAGGGAATCGAGGAAGGTGTTGACCTTCTGTAGAAGTTCATCTGCGGTATACATAGTTTTCTTATTACAAGACGAAGTTGATAGGGATAGCGAACATGGTGCGGCATGGCTTGCCATCGGAGACACCGGGCTTCCACCTCGGCATCATCTTCACCACTCTCAGGGCCTCGGCCGAGAGCATGGGGTCGGCGGAGGAGACGATGGTCGGCGAGGCGATGGAGCCGTCCTTGTTGATGATGAACGACACCACGACCTTGCCCTGTATCTTCTGCTGCTGTGCCTGAACGGGATAGCGCAGGTTCTTGGTGAGCCATTTCATGAATACGACGATACCACCGGGGAACTCCGGCATCTGCTCCACGGTGCGCAACACAGCGGTGTCGGGGCTCTGGGCAGTGATCTGTGGCAGGGCCTCGACGACGTTGGCATCCTTGGTGACGCCCTCGCCCTGGCCGATGACAAGCTTGCTGGTGATGGGGGCTATCTTGTCGGAGCTCTCCACATGCGCCACTTCCTTCACATTGTTCGTCACAGCCTTAGAGGCCGGCGCCGGTGCGGCAGAGACCATGTCGTGGGTGTCCATGGCAGAGGTCATAGCCAGATCCTCGGCGACATCATCGAGCATCGACTCATCCTCGTCGACAGCCTTGGGGCGCGAGGTGTATTCGAAAGCGGTGAAAAGCAATGCCAACGCTATGACAAGGCCGAGCAGGAAGCCCGTACCACGGTGCAAGTCCAAATTGACATTATCGCTTTTCTTAATATTCATCATTACAATTTTTACAGTGCCTACAACGTTATATTGTCAAAACACGGTTACAAAATTACAGCTATTCTTCAAAAAAGCAGTAACTTTGCCCAATAATTAAATTATTTAAATGAAAAAGGCCCTTACCGTCCTCCTTATGATGATGTCACTCCCCTGCTGCGCCCAGAACGACAGCCAGACGGAGTACAACTTCCTCCGCCTGCCCGCCAGCGCCCATGCCGCTGCCTTAGGTGGCGACAATGTGACCGTCATCGACGACGACGAAGCCTTAATCTTCAACAACCCGGCCCTGCTGTCCTCGGTCAGCGACAAGACCATCAACTTCAACTATATGAACTATATGTCGGGCAGCAACGCGCTGAGCGCCAGCTTCGACCGTGCCGTTGGCGACCGTGCCACATGGGCGGTGTCGGCTCAGCTCCTCGACTATGGCAAGATGAAGGAAGTGGACGAGCAGAACGTGCAGACGGGAGAGTTCTCGGCAAAGGACATCGCCTTGGCCGGATATTTCTCCTACCTTCTCACCGACAGAGTCGCCGGTGGCATAGCGGCAAAGTTCATCACCTCGTATATCGGCGACTACAACGCCATCGCCGTGGGTGTGGACCTGGGCCTCAACTACTACGACCCGGACCGCGAATGGTCGGTGTCGCTGGTCTTTAAGAACCTTGGTGGTGAGCTGAAAGCCTACGATGAGACCTACGGCAAACTGCCCTTCGACATCCAGCTCGGTGTCTCCAAGCGTTTTGTCAACACACCCTTCCGCGTCCATGCCACCCTCGTCGACCTCAACCACCCACAGTATAAGTTCTTCAACCATGTCGTCTTAGGCGCTGACATCCTTTTAAGCGAGAGCTTCTGGATAGGTGGTGGCTACAACTTCCGTCGTGCCGATGAGATGAAGGTCTCCAGCAGTGACGGCGACAGCAGCCACGGCGCCGGTTTCTCTTTAGGCGCCGGCCTCACCTTAGAGCGCTTCAAGGTCGGTGTGGCCTACGGCAAATACCACGTCTCAAGCTCCAGCATCACAGCAACAATAGCCTACAGCCTGTAATAGTTATTAGTTATTAATTATTAATTATTACTTATAGCTTTTAGCTTATGGCTTATAGCCTCCTAATATTTATACACTACACATTATACATTATACATTATACATTACACATTATACATTACACATTATAATGAAACAGATTACGATAGCCATCGACGGCTATTCTTCCTGCGGCAAGAGCACCATGGCTAAGGACCTGGCTCGCCGCATCGGCTACATCTATGTGGACACGGGCGCCATGTACCGCGCCGTCACCCTTTTCGCCCTGCGTCACAACCTTTTCAATGCTGACGGCAGTGTGAAGGCCACCGAGCTCCAGGCTCTCATGCCCGAGATCGCCATCTCCTTCCAGTTCAACGCCACGACGGGTCGTCCCGACACCTACCTCAACGGCGAGCTCGTCGAGGATAAGATTCGCGGCATGGAGGTCAGCTCCCATGTCAGTCCCATCGCCGCCCTTCCCTTCGTCCGCGAGGCCCTCGTAGCCCAGCAGAAAGCCATGGGCCGCAACAAAGGTATCGTCATGGACGGCCGCGACATCGGCACTGTCGTCTTCCCCGATGCCGAGTTGAAGATCTTCGTCACCGCCTCTCCCGCCGTTCGCGCCCAGCGCCGCTATGATGAGCTCAAAGGCAAGGGGCAGCCCGCTGACTACGACGCCATCCTGAAGAATGTCGAGGAGCGCGACTATATCGACACCCACCGCGACGTCTCGCCTCTCCGCCAGGCCGACGACGCCCTCGTCCTCGACAACAGCCACATGACCATCGACGAGCAGAACCGCTGGCTCTTGGAGAAGTTTGAGGAGAAAAGCCGATAGGATTTTTCCGCCCCACAGGCCCCATCAACCCCATAACCCCCATCCACCCCACAAACCCCATCCACCCCACAAACCCCATCAACTCCATCACCCCCCATCAACCCCATAAAACCCAAAGTTATGCCAGCAGAATTCCTTGACCAACGTGGTGACTACCACTCTCTGAAAGCCTTTAAAAAGGCAGAGTGCATCTACGACATCACCTACTATTTCGCCCATAAATATCTCAAGATAGGAGATAGGACAATAGATCAGATGATTCAGGCAGCACGCTCAGGGAAGCAAAATCTTGCGGAAGGGTATGTTGACGGTGTGACGTCTATGGAGATGATGATTAAACTCATCAATGTCAACCGTGCCAGTCTGCAAGAACTTCTCCTCGACTATGAGGACTATCTGCGTGTGCGTAATCTTGCGCAGTGGACCTACGAGGATCCGCGCTGTCGTCAGACGCGCGCTTTCTGTCGCACACATCTTGACTCGGCTGTCTACCGCGATAAGATCCAGAATCGTAGCGATGAGACTATTGCAAACATCGCCATCACGCTCATCCACCAAGAGGACGTTCTTCTGAAGGGCTTTCTGGAGTGGACCAAGAAGCAGTTCCTAAGCAATGGCGGCATCAAAGAGCAGATGTACAAAGCAAGAACGCAATACCGAGGGTACGGGAACTATGGGGGAAAGTATGGGGTGAATGGGGCCAATGGGGATAATAGGGCTCATGGGTTGAATGGGAATAATGGGGTGAATGGGGCTCATGGGGTGAATGGGAGTTCCCCATCAACCCCAGCAAACCCATCAAACCCATCAAACCCATCCACCCCATCCACCCCATCAACCCCATAAACCCCACCAACCCCATAAATAAAAAAAGGCGAGGGAAAATATTCTCCCTCGCCCTTCATATTATCTAAAGGACCATCAATTCTTAAACACCAGCCCTTTGTCGTTGGCATCGATGATGATGGGCTTGTCGCGCAACACCTCTTCGGCAAGAATCTTCTTGGAGAGGTCGTTGAGGACATAGTCCTGGATGGCGCGCTTGACAGGACGGGCACCAAACTCCGGGTCGTAGCCCACCTGAGCCAGCCAGTCGATGGCATCGGGCGTCCATTTCAAGTCAAAGCCCTGCGGCTCCAGCATCTTCCTCACGCGCTGCATCTGTATCTCCACCACCTTGGCAATCTGAACCTTGGTGAGGGGCAGGAACATGATGATGTCGTCGATACGGTTGAGGAACTCCGGACGGATGGTTTTCTTGAGCATATCCATGACATGCGTCTTGGTGTCCTTGATGACACTGTCGCGGTTGTAGTCGTTGAGATCGGCGAAACGCGACTGTATGTACTGACTGCCGAGATTTGACGTCATGATGATGATGGTGTTCTTGAAGTTCACCGTGCGACCCTTGTTGTCCGTCAGACGACCGTCGTCGAGGACCTGCAAGAGGATGTTGAAGACATCAGGATGCGCCTTCTCTATCTCATCGAAGAGGACGACGCTGTACGGCTTCCGTCTCACGGCCTCCGTGAGCTGACCGCCCTCGTCATAACCTACGTACCCCGGAGGTGCACCGATGAGCCTTGTCACCGAGAACTTCTCCTGATACTCGCTCATATCGATACGCGTCATCATATTCTCATCGTTGAAGAGGTAGTCGGCGAGTGCCTTTGCCAGTTCCGTCTTACCAGTACCCGTTGTACCGAGGAAGATGAACGACGCTATCGGGCGCTTCGGATCCTGCAGACCAGCGCGAGAGCGGCGCACGGCGTCAGCGACAGCCTTGATGGCCTCGTCCTGACCCACGACACGCTTGTGAAGCTCGTCCTCAAGATGCAGGAGCTTCTCACGGTCGCTCTGCATCATCTTCGTCACAGGTATCCCCGTCCAGCGGCTCACCACCTCGGCGATATCGTCGGCAGTGACCTCCTCACGAACCATGGCGTCGCCACCCTGGGTGGCATGGAGCTGAACCTGCACGCTGTCGATATCGTCCTGGAGCTGTTTGAGCTTACCATAACGAATCTCGGCCACACGGGCGTAGTTGCCTTCACGCTCAGCCTTCTCCGACTCAAACTTCAGGTCCTCCATAGCCTGCTTGTCCTGCTGAATCTTGTTGACCAAGCCTTTCTCAGCCTCCCATTTAGCACGGAAGGAATGCTCCTTCTCCTTGTACTCGGCAATCTCCTTGTCGAGGAGCTTAATCTTATCCTCGTCACCCTCGCGCTTGATGGCCTCACGCTCTATCTCTATCTGTTTGAGATGACGCGTAATCTCATCGAGCTCCTCAGGCTCAGAGTCACGCTCCATACGCAGCTTGGCAGCAGCCTCATCCATGAGGTCGATGGCCTTGTCGGGGAGATAGCGGTCGGAGATATAACGCTCCGAGAGCTTCACGGCAGCGATACAGGCGTCATCGGTGATACGCACCTTATGGTGGTTCTCATATTTCTCTTTCAGACCACGCAGGATGGAGATGGCGTCGGTCTCGTCAGGCTCGTCGACCATGACGGTCTGGAAGCGGCGCTCCAAGGCTTTATCCTTCTCAAAGTATTTCTGATACTCGTCGAGGGTCGTGGCACCGATGGCGCGAAGCTCACCGCGTGCCAGCGCCGGCTTGAGGATGTTGGCAGCATCCATGGCGCCCTCACCACCACCGGCACCCACAAGGGTGTGGATCTCATCGATGAAGAGGATGATGTTGCCGTTGGAACCCGTCACCTCTTTGATGACGGCCTTCAGGCGCTCCTCAAACTCACCTTTATATTTTGCACCGGCCACAAGAGCACCCATGTCGAGAGAGAAGAGCTGTTTGTTCTTCAGGTTCTCCGGCACGTCACCGCGCACGATACGCTCGGCCAGTCCCTCCACGATAGCGGTCTTACCGGTTCCCGGCTCACCGATGAGGATAGGGTTGTTCTTCGTACGGCGCGAGAGAATCTGCAACACGCGGCGTATCTCCTCGTCACGGCCTATCACCGGGTCGAGCTTGCCCTGACGGGCAGCATCGACGAGGTTGCGGGCGTATTTGGAGAGGGCCTGGTAGTTCTCGTCACCACTCTGGCTCTGCACCTTCTGACCCTGACGCAGCTCCGTGATGGCCTTCATCATCTCGCTCTCCGTACAGCCGGCGTCCTTGAGGATCCGGCTCACGGTGCTGTTGACCTGCAGGAGTGCCAAGAGGATAGGCTCCACGGAGACGAACTCATCGCCCATCTTCTGAGAGTCTGCGACGGCCTTCTCCAAGACGCTGTTCGAGTCATTGGAGAAATAGGGCTGTCCGCCCTCCACACGCGGCAGGTGCTTGAGCTCCTGCTGGATAAGGTTCTCTATCTGCATGGCATTCACGCCGAGCTTCTGGAACACGAAGTTGGTGACATCGCGTCCTTTCTGCATGATGCCCTGCAGGATGTGCACAGGCTCTATGGCCTGCTGGTGAGCCATCTGCGCCGTGTTGACGGCTTCCTGGATGGCTTCCTGGGCTTTAATGGTAAATTTGTCGAATGTCATATCTTGTCTGTTTTTATATTCTGTTGGTTTCTAACGGCCCTGGGAGTTTCCCAAGTCCACCACCCTATAGACAAAGCGTGTACCCAACAGCCGCTTTCGTCAGATTGGCAGGAGATAGTGACAAACTGACACAACCATGCTCTCGTCTTAAAAAATGTAAGTTTTAGAAAGAAAGAGGCTACAAAAGTTGCGGGATTCGATTATTTTGCTTATTTTTGGCACATCAACCGTAAAAACACTTACCCGTATGACTACAACAACTCTCACGATTCTCGTTATCATAGTCGTCTGCGTGGCCCTCGTGGCCTTCAACCGCTACCACAACAAGAGCCACCACTATAACACCGAGAGGCTTGCCGGTACCGTCAAGGACATCCTCTCCGTCCAGCCTGAGAAGATGATGAAGCGCGAAGACTTCCTCGACGCTCTGCAGCGCAAGACCAACTGCCCCACCAAGGAGGCTCACTGGCTCATGGGCTATGCCAAGGAGCACGGCCTCATCGTTGCCGACGACAAATGGGTGGAGCTGCCAAGATAACAACCTCCACGAGCACCGCCCCTTAATACAGCAAAGCCCCCGACTCTCCTGTGAGGGCCGGGGGCGTATGCTATGACAAAACAGTGTTTACTTGTTGATGATGCCACGGTTGTTGAGCGTAGCGTTCAGCAGCTGGACATAGACGTGATACTGGTCAGCGTCCAGGATAGAACGCATGTTGCCCAGGTTGCGGTTGATGGCCTTCTTGACGAGCTTGTCGCGCTCCTCGCTGTCAGCGGTAGCAGCCTTCTGCATGTCGCGACGGAACTCACCCTCTACGAAAGCTACGGTGCGGGCGTCGTCAGTGTTCAGACGCAGGGCACGGCTCAGAGAGCTCATGTTCACGTTGACGTCGTACTTAGCCTCGATAGCGGCGGCCTCGGTCTTTGTGGATGTCTCGCCCTCAGCGAAGGCTACAGTCATTGTCATCAGTGCAGCTAAAGTGAATACAATCTTTTTCATAATGTTATCCTTTCTCTTTTAAAGATTAAACATCGGAGCCGTAGCCCCGTCTCTCTTACTTTCCTAAGTCCTGAGGATTGCTCCCGGCCCTTAGGGTTATCCTTTTAACGCTTGCAAAGTTATAGATAAAATCAATGCCAACAAACAAAATTGTAAGTTTGTGGCCGCAAACAGTGATATTTTTGATAGAAATCAAAGCATTTGACCAAGGTCAAACGGATTGATGTAAGTCAGCGGGAAGGTTTGCTTTAGGGTCCTTGGATGCAAGGTCCCACTTTTCCTTACTACACATTACGGAGCAATATATATAAGATGTAGCGCTACTCCGCAAAGATGTAGCACCACCCAAAGAGTAAAGGAAAATAGTCTTTGGATGGCGCTACACCTATTTTTATTGACGACGTATTGGTATAGTTTCTACAAAAAAGGTGTAGTAAATGTAAATCAGTCCGTGACTTCCGGATTAGTGCTTCACTATCCAGTCTCTGCACTCCTCCATGAGCCATTTCGGCGTGGAAGTGGCACCGCAGATGCCTACCGTCTTCACACCCTGGAACCAGGCGGGGTCTATCTCCTGGGCACCCTCTATAAGGTGGCTGTTGGGGTTTACCTCCTGACAGCGCGTGAAGAGTGCATGCCCGTTGCTGCTCTTGCGACCACTGACAAAGAGGATGAGGTCGTGGTGGGAGGCAAACTCCGCGATATGCGGCATGCGGTTGGCAACCTGGCGGCAGACGGTGTCGAAGCTCTTAAAGGTCACACCGGGCGCGACATGCGAGCTGATATAGTCGATGATGCGACGGTATTCGTCAAGGTTCTTTGTCGTCTGGGAGTAGAGGTTGATGTCGCGTGAGAAGTCGAGCTTGGCCTTCACGTCGTCGAGGTTCTCCACGACGATGGCGTGCTGATGGGTCTGTCCCACGAGTCCAAGGACCTCGGCGTGGCCGCGCTTGCCGAAGATAACAGTCTGGGCAACGGGCATCTCAGTATATTTCCGCCGTATCCTCCCCTGCAGGGCCAGGACAACGGGGCATGTGGCATCGATAATCTCGATGTTGTTAGCCTTGGCGATGGCGTAGGTCTCGGGGGGTTCACCGTGAGCACGCAGCAGGACGGTAGCGTCATGGAGATGGCGGAACTCGTCGTGGTCGATGGTGATAAGGCCCTGCTTGTGGAGCCGTTCCACCTCCATGCCGTTGTGCACGATGTCGCCGAGACAGTAGAGGGTGCCGCCACCGGCAAGCACCTCCTCGGCTTTCTTGATGGCTGTCGTGACGCCAAAGCAGAAACCACTGCCGGCGTCAATCTCTATCGTTACATTCATTTCTTTTTTCGTCAGAATTACTGATTATTCCTCTGTCAGCATGACAAATTATTTTGTCAGCGACACATTCAATGGTATCATCACCTTGGCGTCGTCAGGGTCGTTGGTGATGAGCAGGATGCGCGGTTTGGAGCGCGCTTTGCCGAGCAGGCTCTTGATGGCTGTCACCTTCAGCTTCGCCGACTTTCCGGGCTGGATGTTCTGCTCGCTGAGCGACACCTCCATGCCCACGGTGAGCATCTGCATGGAGCGGATGGTGAGCGTGGACTTACCAATGTTGGTAATGACAATCACATCTTTTTTCTTCTCCTTACTGCCAAAGCTTCCGATGTCTATGGAACCTTTCGAGAGTTGCAGCTTCGGTGCGTTGGCGCGCTGAGCCTCGGTGAGACGTTCGAAGTCAGGCATGACGATGACGCTCAGGGATATCTCCTTGTCGGGGGAGACGACGTCGCCGGGGAACATGCCGAGGAAGACAGAAGTCTGCGTCAATCCTAAGTCACGGAGCTTCCAGGTGTCCACCTGCAGCGTCACTGTTCCCGTATGTCCCGGTGCGATGCGCGAGGGCCGCACCTCACCCTTGAGATAGGGCGGCATGTGCATGAGCTGCGGCTCCACATTGTCCGTGCCGTTGTTCATCAGGTGGATGGTGGCCATGGGCATGTCGCCGCGGTTGACATTGTCAAACTCCAGGTCGTTCTTGTCGGCCACGAGGCTGCCGATGGTATAAGGATACTCACCGCGGAAGTTGACGATACGGTCCACGACAACACCGCGGAGGGTGAGCATGCGGGGCTCCTCAGAGGCGGAGGTGTAGACACCCACGGACTTCTGGAAATGTCCCATCTGCTTGGCATCGTAGACGGCACTCACCGAGAAGGTGTCGCCGGGAGCTATCGCCTGAGAAGGATAGGAGACTGAGGTGCAGCCGCACGACGTGCGCACGTCCGTGATGGTGAAGGTCTGGCGGCTCTCGTTCTTCATACGGAACTGTGCCCGGACGGGATGCTTGAAGACCACCTGACCGCAGTCGATGGTGTCGTTGGGGGTGGTGATAGCCTGGGCGCTCATGCTCAGAGGCAGGAGCGTCCAGGCGGAGAATAGAATCGCTTGTCTTATCATCTTATCATATTACTTTACGGCCACCTTCAGGGCAGCCTCACGACCGCTGAACTCGGGTGCATAGGCGCAGACCACGGTGCACAGGCCTGTGGCGTAGTCGCCGGCTCTGTCGGCGAAGTATTCCGTCTCCACAACATGGGTGCCCTTGCTCAGCTTGTCGAAATAGTAGTTCGTAACGTTGTCCTGGGGTGCGAGGTAGTATCCGCCGCCGTTGCTCCAGCGATAGCCGCTGACCTGGCTGACGGGTTCGAGGCAGGCAGCACGTTTGTCCTGAACCTGCACGAAGTCGTAATCACGGTCGGCAACGATAGTGATGCGAACCTTCACCTTCTGCCCCACCTTCAGACTTCCGGCCATACCGCCGTCGATGACACGTGTCACCTTCAGGCCCGCCGTTGCCGACGCCACCTCCGTGGTTTTCTGCATGAAGCTACCGTAGACAGCGCCCCACGAAGTGCCCGCAGAGGTCTTGTCGATACTGAGGTTGCGGGCATCCGTGGCGTCCTTGACAACCTTGACGTAGCCTATACCGGCGGTAGCCTTCGGCAGTTCCAGTGTCTCACCATTGAGGCGCAGCGTGGCCATGTCGCCGTTGTCGAGGACATCGGCGCGTGCTCCGCTGAGGAAGGCATAGACGGCATTGACACTGTTGATGGACGTGCTCCACGACGTAGTGCGCTTCTCGTGAAGGAGCCAGCGCTGCAGCTGCTGCACGGTGGCGGTGTCGTTGGGCTCGAGCATCTGCAGAGCCTCGATGGCAGCAGTCTGCGTGGGGATGCGGTAGTCCATCCAACTGTATTGTGCCTTGCGGGTATCGAAATAGCGGCCCATCTCCTCACGGTAGACGGTATACTGGCGCAGGCTCTCCAGGAGGGTCTTGGCGTGCGCGGTCTTACCATACTGAGCTAAGATGACAGCCGTGCAGGCCTTGCCATAGATGGTGAGCTGCGAGGGCTGGCGGTCGAGGAGGTCGATGAGGTAGGTCATGTCGGCCGTGGCCTTCTGACCGTCGAGGGCAGCGCTGTAAAGATAGTGGCAGGCCGTCTCAGAGGGTTGCAATCCCTTGACACCCTTTTTCTCGTCCTTTTTCAGTTCAGCAACCTCCTTGCTGATCTCGCCCTTCATGTAGCTGAAGGCGTTAGCGAGCATCGACTGGAAGGCTGTCTGACGCCCGGCGAGCTTGTTGAGTCGTGTCAGCGTCTCGATGACATTCATCGTCTGGTAGACGCTGCCCTTCATGCCCGGCCACCAGGAGAAGGAGCCGTCGCCATTCTGCAACTGTGCGAGCTTGGCAGTGAAGTTGCTGATGCGGTAGTCTATCGTGGAGGCGTCAAGATACTGAGCCAGCATCCGCTTCTGGTCGGTCTCATGCTCAGCCTCAGCCACCCACGGGGTCTCGGAGAGGACCATCGTCTTCAGCTCCTCGTTCTTGGAGAGGTTGCTTGTCAGTGATGTGGCGTCCTGCTCCTGCTGCCACAGCTTGATGGTCTGGGCTATCTTCGGCGAGGCGGTGAGCAGCTGGCGACCTAAGACATTGGCGTAGATAGCGGCAGCCAAGGAGGCAGCGTCGGTCTGCGACGGACTGGCTAAGGTCGGCAGTGCCTGGACGACAAGCCATGCGGGGTTGTTGGTATATTCCACTGTCAGCTTCCGGTCGGTGCTACCATTGGGGAAGAGCTTGGTGAGGTCGAGGTTCTTCACACCGGCCTCATTCAGATAGAACGGAAGGGTGTTGACGACGCGCTCCCTATCGGGCAAGAGAGGCAGATAGTGCTGCTCGCCGTCGCTATAGCCGTTGCCCTCGGCATAGATGCGGGCCACGAGGAGCGACTGTCCGGCGGCACGCTCAGCGAGCTGGGCCGCGTCGACTTTGAAGGTGGCCGTGAGGGAGCTCTTCGGACTCAGGGCAAAGGTCTGGCGCTTCTCCATGAGCACACGGTCGGTCTCGGCATCAACGAAGACGAGGCGGACGATACCACTCTGGCGGTGGTCCGTAGTGTTGGAGAGGATAGCCGAGAGGGTGGCGTTGTCGCCCTGACGCAGGAAGCGCGGCATGTTAGGCTGCACCATGACGGGCTTGGAGGCCACAGCCTCAGCGGTGATGACGCTGTTGTTCATCAGCGTGTCGTGGGCCAGACCGAGGAAGCGCCATGTGGTGACACTCTCAGGGAGCGTGAAGGAGATGTTGACATTGCCCTGGGCGTCGGTGGTCAGAGCGGGATAGTAGAAGGCTGTCTCGTTGAAGTTCTCACGCAACTGGGCACCGGCGTCGCCTTTGCCCTTGCCGGTATCGCCAGTGTTGGCGGCCTTGCTGGCATAGCCGATGATAACTTTCTCATCGTCGGAAGCCTCACGGGCGCCGACGTTGACAACCTCATCAACGGAAGCCAGACTGTTCACAGCGGCGAGGGCCTCGACCTGGGCTTGCTTATACACCCGAGTGCCACGAATGAACACTACATCGTGGCGGACCGGAGAAGCCCAGCCGAAGAGATCGCTGTCGAAATGGGTGAAGTCTAGGGCGCGTGTCTTGAAGGCCGTGTAGGGCTGGAAGCCATAGAGGCCGATGACACTCTGACTGCCTCCACTCCATGCGGCACGCGGGAGGGAGAAATAGAAGTTGTTGTTGACCTGCCAGGTGTGCCGGCTGTAGACAGCGTCGAGGCTCTTGTCGTAGAGGGTAGCGAGGAGCTGTGCACGGGCGGCCTTGCCCTTGGGTGAGGCAATGGTCAGCGTCCACGTCTCCTTCTGCCCGGGACGGAGCTTGTCGCGGAAAGTCTTCCACGACAGCTTCAGACTGGTGTCGGGCTGCGGGCGTTGGAGCTCCACGGTGTGGGTATAGAGCTTGCCACGCACCACCCACGCCATGGTCAGCGTGAGGCCGTCACCAAACGACTCCTTGTATTGCAGCTTGCGCGTCACAACCTCATTGCTGAGGGTCTTGGAACCCTGCTCGATGACTTTGTTGCCCGCGAAAGCTGTATAATAAATATGTGTATCCTCGTCAGAGGTTCCCAACTGCAGATAGATGGGCTTGCCGTCGGCGCTGAAGCGGTCGGCGGAGAGATAGAACCAGTCGTGGGTGGCCACGGCGGGACGCTTGTCGGAAAGGGAGAAGACGACAACCTCCTGCTTCAGTGTGTCACCCTGGCAGACAGCCTCTAAGGTGTGGAGTCCCGACGTGAGCTTGGCGGCTATGGCAGTCGGCGTCTGTGTCGGCGTCGTCTTCCACTCGCCACCGTCGAGGCGGTAGCTGACGGTAGCGGCTACTTCCTCACCTGCCAAGTTCTTGCAAGAGAAGGAGACGGTCTTCAGACTGTCGCGGAGCACCTTGGCGGGGACATCGGACGAGAGCACCACGGCGCGGTTGCTCAGCGGCAGCGTCGTTGTAGCCTCATGGCTCTCACCAGCACCGTCGGTGACGATGGCGTTGACATCGAAGTCATAGAACAGACGGCCCACGCGCTTCACGCCCTCGGGCATGTCCATCGGCACGCGGACTACGAAGGAGCCATCGGAGGCTGTCGTCGTGGAAGCGCTGGCCACCTCTGTCTGCGGTCCGCTGCGGAACCACCACAGTCCCTGACGGCGGTTGACGGTGTAGACGACCTTGGCACCCTGCACAGGAACACCGCTGTAGGTAGTGGCCAGACCACGCACGCTGATGGTGTCGCCGTCCTTGTAGGCATCCTTGTATTTGTCAAAGGAGACCTGGAAGGCAGGACGCTTGTACTGCTCGACATGGAAGGAAGAGCCGCTGCTGCGGTCCGCACAGGAGGCCGTGATATTGAAGCTGCCCGTTAGACCGCCCTGAGGAAGGACGAAGTCGGCACTGGCCGTACCATAGCGGTCCGTCGACGCCGTCTTCGTGCTCACGCTCTTGCCGTTGGCATCGAAGAGCTCGAATTTCACGGTTTTGTCGCCGACAGTCTTCGACGACAGCGTGGACTTGTCGGCATCCCAGGCAATGGCGGTGACATGGACGGTCTGGCCGGGACGATAGAGGTTCCGGTCAGTGAAGGTCTGCAGGCGTGACGTCACCGTACGGTTGTCCGACCAATAATAATAAGATGTGTAGAAGGAGAAGTTGCGGCAGGCCTTGTCATCGTCGGTATAGGCATAGACGCGGTTCGGGCGCTCACCCTTGGCATAGGAGAGGATGACCTCGCCGTCGTGGTCGGTGACAAGGTTCTTTGTCACTGTGCCCTCCTTGCTGTAGCTGGAACTGCCTACGACGAGGTGGGCACCACTGATGGGGCGCCCCGTCGTGGCGTTGACAACGGCAAAACGCACACGGTTGTCGGGCAGCGACTCATGGATGATATAGAGGTTGCTGACATAGAGCAGCTCGCGCTGCACCTCGATGCCAGGAGTGCCGGTCGTGGCCTCGATGAGGTAGACGCCGACAGGCAGTCCCTTGATGTTGACGGTGTCGGTGTTCTCCTTCCAGGCGGGCTGACCGATATAGCGGCGTGTGGCCGTGAAGACAGCACCAGGGACGACGAGGTCCTTCATCTTGGCATAGCCCTTAGCCGTGGTGGGGTCGATATCGGCATTGCCCGCTGCCTTGACGCGGTAGACGTTGATGGTGAGCTCGTTGACATTGCGGATGCCGTTGATGCGCAGGGTGCGCTCTACGCCGGGCAGCATCATAGCGTCACCGATGTTGATGGCAAAAGACGGCTGCTGGAGGTCGCTGAGGGCATTACGCAGGATGTTCATCCGCGGCCAAGCTCCCCAGCGCGAGAGGGCGTAGTTGATGTAGTTGACTTTGTCCTCGGCGGTGATGTCGTCGGCATCACTGATGGCATCGTAATGCATGACAGCGAGCTCACCGGCCTCACGGAGGTCACCATAGACGGTGATGAGGGAGTCTATCCGCTGCACATACCGCGACTTGCGGGCTTTGGCGACGACCTCGGGCTGCTCGGCGGCGAGGGCCTTGGCGGCAAAGATGCAGGCGGCAGGCCGGTTGTTATGGGTGGCATAATAGTCGCGGAGCTTGCCATAGGCCTTGGCTTCCATACCAAGAACGTGGAGAAGGTCGCCATAGAAGATGCGGCTGTCCTCACCGCTGACGAGGGCGGGACTGTAGTCCTCGCTCTCCGTCCTGGCCAGCAGCGGCATGTCGGCCAAAGAGGCGGCATACATCTCGCGGCTCTTCTGAGCGGCCTCAGCACCGGCGGTCAGGGACTTCTCGGCATAGAGATGGCCTAAGACGGAGGCGTAGACGGCTTTGAGAACTCTGTCCTGAGCCACGGCCTGCCGCTTCTCCAAGCGCGCTATCTCCACATCGGCGGAGTCGGGAGAGACAGCGGTCTGGGCGGAGGCCTTCAGCAGACTGGCTTTGAGAAGCTGACCATACTGCTTGTCGGCAGTGGCCTTGGCACAAATCTCGTCAAGATATTTGATTTGTGTCTTGGGCAGGTCTTTCTGCTGGGCGTCCTTTACCAACTTCCACAAATTGTTGTAGCTGTCGGCCATTGCCGCAAAAGGCAACAGCAGGGCGATAAAGGCTATAATTATCTTTCTCATACAAAAAGTGTTTTCAGTAATAATGCGAGAACACCACTTTCCTTGCAAAGAGATGCGCTATTTCTTGCAAGAGACGCGGTATTTCTTGCAAAGATAATGGAAACAGAGGACATGGTGAAAAAAAATACGATTTTTTAAGTTTACAAAGATGTAATGACACCAGCAGGGTGGAGGCAAAGACGGATAAGGTCAACAAATTGCTATGTGCATGGTCTGCCATGGCATATTATTTGCTCATGAAAAAGTGTAACCATTGTAATAGAGCTATGAGAGCCAACATCAGAATCAACGAGTTGACAAGAGTGGTCATTGTAGGTGCCGGTCTCGGTGGCCTCGAACTTGCCATGCGCCTTCGCCGGTCCGGTTTCCAGGTCGTCATTGTCGACAAAAACAACTATAACCAGTTCCCACCACTCATCTATCAGGTGGCCTCAGCAGGTCTGGAGCCGAGCAGCATCTCCTTCCCGCTGCGCCGTATCTTCCAAGGCTATAAGCACTATTTCTGCAGAATGGCAGAGGTGAAGGACATCGACGCCAAGGAAAAGGCCATCCATACCTCTGTCGGCACCATCCACTACAACTATCTCGTCCTCGCCATGGGCGGCACGACCAATTTCTTCGGTAATGCGGACATCGAGCGCCACGCCCTGCCCATGAAGACCGTGGAGGACGCCATGGCTCTGCGCAACCATATCCTGCTCGCCTTAGAGCGTGCTGAGACAGAGGAGAATGCCGAGAAACGACAGAAATACATGAACTTCGTCATTGTCGGTGGTGGTCCTTCCGGGGTGGAGATAGCCGGCGCCCTGGCCGAGATGAAGAAGGACATCGTGCCCAAGGACTATCCCGACCTGGCCGACCGGATGCATATCTACCTGCTCAACTCCGGCCAGCGCCTGCTGAAAGCCATGGACGAGGTGTCGTCGGCAACGGCAGAGGCTGACTTGAAGAAGATGGGCGTGCATGTGCGCAAAGGATGGAGGGTGACGGACTATAAGGACGACATCGTCACCACAAACAATGGTCAGACCATCGAGTCGGCCACTGTTATCTGGGTCAGCGGCATCAAGGCCAATGCCATCGGCGGTGTGCCGGAGGAGGCCATCGGCCACGCCGGACGCCTGATTACAGACCGCTTCAACAGAGTGAAGGGCATGGAGGATGTCTTCGCCATCGGCGACCAGAGTCTGGTGGAGGGTGACCCCGACTGGAAGTTAGGCCATCCGCAGCTGGCACAGGTGGCCTTGCAGCAGGCTGACAATGTGGCACGGAATATCATGCGGAAAGAGGCCGGAAAGGAGATGGAGCCTTTCGTATATAAAGACCTCGGCACCATGGCCACCATCGGCCGAAAGCGTGCCGTGGCTGAGATAGGAAAGGCTAAGTTCGGAGGACTGCCCGCATGGCTGCTGTGGCTGGTCGTACATCTGCGCTCTATATTAGGCGTGAAGAACAAGTTCATCGTTCTTCTCAACTGGATGTGGAACTATTTCAACTATAAGCAGAGCCTCCGCCTTGTCCTCCGACCCAGGCAGCGGCCCTTAGAGGACTAAGCCCGAGGGAGTGAAGCCCGTACTCCACTCCCTGCGGGCCAGACAGCCAGTCCGAACAAGCCCCGAGTCTTTGTACAAGAAAACATCAACAATAATCGCCAGACCCTTTATTTATCGGGGCTTGGCGATTTTTCGTTTTAGGATTTGCTCCATATTTGCTCCATTTCAAGCGAATTAGACTGCATTTATTGTCGTTTAGTAGCAGTTGAATTCGTTCAGCTTGATTTATTTCTTTCCACTCTCTATGTTAATGTATTTATGTAAAGGATCACACCGGTTTCTACCTATCCAAAAGCAATATCATTCTTTTTTAAGCGTTTAAAAGTTAAGATATTAATGAATTAAGAGCCAATATCAGCCAATGAAAATAATCAGAATTAATAAGGAGAGAAGAAATAAATGGATACATTTCACACTCGTTTGGTTAATAGGTATAATAATAACCACACTGGTTGCTTTTGTATCAAATCAGCACTTTGACGACTTTCCTTCTTTTATAATTCCAGTCCTCGTTGGCGGTCTTATTTGCTGGATAATCACAAGGAAAGACTTGCAGTTTGTGCATGAAGATAGATTGAAGGGCTTTTACTTATTTCTGTCTTTAACAATTCTTATGTTGGTTTCTACGCTAATGAACAATGGCTTAAGCTACACCACCGGCAAGAAAGCAACCGTAGACCAACTGAATACCGAGAATATTAAGGACTATGAATATCTTGAAGTACAGGATCTGCAACTTGACACTTCAAAGACCGGCACATATATTTACCAACATTTGCAACACGACCGTTATTCAACCAACTTGGAATTCGAAGGCATCCTTGTTGTCCAGGTAAAAGGACTGAAAGACGTTTATGTCGTGAAAAATGTCGTCACTTCTTGCAGTTATGACTATGCCTCAGACGAGAAAATAGAAGAAACAAATCAGAAAGTAATAGAAAGGCTGCAAGAAATCAAAAGTGAAACGCCTACTCATAGTCATTGTTACCTAAGCAAGTTCGTTAAGAAAGACAACATCGGCTATCAGAATGCAGTCAATGCTGCCCTTGATGCAGGCATCAACAATCCAAAAGAAGAAGATAATTTTGTGTTCTTTGATTTATCATCTTCTACTAATGTAAATCCTTTTTGGCATAATGTAAGAAACAGTGCGATAGCTCTTGCTATATGGGGTTTGATTATTGCAGCAGCTTTCTATTTCACGAAGGAGAAAAAACGGAAACGCAAAAGGCGTAAGGAAGAGGACACTCCTTTAACAAAGGAAGATAAGAAAGAATTGTTCAGGTTCGCTTTGATATTCTGGCCGATAATAGCAATAGCCATTATTTGCATCGTCATGTACATAGTCGAATTGGCTATGGGGTACAATGAAACGTCTCCCGACAGCGAAATACTATACAAGCTCGGTGCGCTGGATAGCTATAAGATATTTGAGGATCAATCGTGGTGGCACCTGCTTGCCTATGCATTCCTTCATAGCAGTGTACGTCATCTCTTAGGCAATGTATTCTCACTTCTCTTTATATCCTACTTCATGATTATTGAATTTAAGCCAACATGGCAAGCCATAATCTTCCTGGTTTCAAGTATATTCTCAGGGCTGGCATACATTGCCTTCTCAAAAGGAATAGTCGTCGGTGCAAGTGGAGGAATATTTGGCATGACAGGAGCTTACATCACATTGGCGCTTTATGATTGGGCTAAAAAAGGACAACGCCAAGAGGGCCTAATGTTAATTGGTGTACTCTGCATCATAAACCTACTCTTAAGTTTTGCACGAAGTGTAAGTATGCTGGGGCATTTAAGCGGACTTGCGTGTGGATTTCTGTTTGGCTTTGGCATAATCATTTACAGAGAATTCTATAAATCAGATGTTAAATCATGAAACATATCAATCTGAAAGAATCAAAGGTTTCCAATCGGTATTCACTGGGCATGGAACTTTACGGAAGGACCTCTGCTCGGCTTTAATGTCTCCGGCACCAGCGATTTCGGCAGTCTGCTTAATCCTACCATAAGGGGTGCTAAAATATTTACTGGTGGCGACTTCGGTCCAGAAGCATCAATAATAACCGTCATTCTCGGTTTAATGCTAGTCGCTTTATTCACACATAAAGCCTTTTCAAAAGAAACAATTTCATTATGACATCAGAAAGCAAGAACAATAAACCTGAGACTAAGCCAAAGAAGAAGGCATGCGTGAAAAGCTTTCTTCTGCTCGGTGGAAGAGCAAGTCGACGAGAATACCATAGAGTGCTTCAACTTGGTGCCTGTTATCTTGGTGCCTTAACTTGGTCCCTAAATACATTCTTAAGTAAAGGGCTAAGATGATAGCTATACAACAAGTTGATGATAAGCTGATTATGCGTTAATCTGCTCATTACAACTTGGTGCCTAACTTGATCCCTAAAAAGAATTTAGGGACCAAGATGATTTCTATTTATATAGAATAGGATGCCCTGAAATATTTGATTTTGAACGACTTACAGAAGATATATATCACAAAACAACTTGGTCTCTGTTTTATCTTAGCCCCTAAATTAAGTGGGGCTAAGATGAAATTCAGGGGCCAAGATAATGAGGCTATTGTTTGTCTCTTGCTATGTACTTTTGTTTTTACTCGTTGGATGATTAGGAATGGTCATGAGAAGCTCGCCTTTATCAACCAAAGGCTTTACATACTTATCACGGAATTTTGACCTGCTTGTATAACCCATATAGTGCAGGATTTCTGTTATGGTCCTTGGTTCTCTACAATAGAAAAGCAATTTGTCTATTTCCGTCTTACTTGGGATCAGCTTCCTACTTCCTTTGAATGCAGTTCTCTTTCCCTTAACGCTAGCATTGGTTGCTGACACATTCGGCTTCACCACCACCTCAAACACCGTAATCTTGTCCACATTGAAGTCTATGGGCGGATTGCCGTTCTCCTTGAAGAGTTCCTTCACGTATGTTTCAGTTACAAAAGTAATGCAAACATGCGAGATGGCAAAGAAAAGTCTGCTTTTCTTTTAACCTCCGAATGTTACCTTGTCCTATTCTTATACACTCATTACTTGGCCGTATGCCTTTTGCAGGTTCATCCACATTGCAGCGGATACACCAAGAACCATCTCAAGGCCGTGCGCTATATCCATAGTCAATGCCTCCTGCTCTGCTACGATGCCATCCGACAATTCCTTGGTGCTGCCTATGAGCATAGCCAATTCCCTGTTGTAGCCATGTGCCTCTATCTGTCGTCTCAGAAAAGAACCGGGATAGACGGATGAACCATATTTTTAAATATAAGGCAGAATGGCTCTGAAAGCCGCTGCTCGTATAACGCATTGGGGATCAAATGATAATAAACATTTTGAATGTTTCTAAATACATTATCATTTGCTCCAATTCAGTATTCGCGTCCCCGAATCTAGGTACGTTAAAATCCTGTGATTCCCTTTATTTAAAGGCATTCACGGGATTTTCATTTACTCTTTGGGAAACATTTGAGAAACATTTTTGATTTCTTCCACTTTCCTCTTCAAAGCCACACTGTATATACAGCTTGATGTACGACTACATTATCAGAAAATGACTTCTTATGATTTCTTTATTATTTTATGTTTTTAGCGACTATAATGTTGTGATTATGCATTTTACCACATTCATCCGTTCTAAAAAATGAGATTTTGTTTTGTCGGATAAAAATAAATTTCTATATTTGCAGGGTCAGAAATGACCAGCGGGTGGTATTCCTTGGGAGCATAGCTTTATCGTGGGTGCTCCGATAAGCGGCCTGAAAAGGTCGCTTATTCATTTTACATGTTTCTTCCTAACAAAAAATGACTAACAATAAAGAACACTATTCATCTCGCCCATTGCCAACAGCCTGGTATATTGTTGACAATGATGACAATGTAGGTATTATGGAATTCGGGGAGAATGGACCAATACCTTGGGGAACAGAAGAGGCATGTATTGAAGATTTGGTATTTGGATATGAAGAAAAGGGAAAATATCAAAGAATAAATCTAACTGACGACCAAATCTACAATCTGATGGAAGCTCCTCATCAACCTAAGGATGAAAAACTATGGATAAACGTAGCTGTTAAGATAGACTTTAACCAAGGGAAGGACTTTTTGGAATTAACAAGAAACCCAGACGTTGAATGCCATACGATTTCCACTAAACTTGGTCTGTATGTTTTTGATGCACTCGATTGTCTTTCTGACTATGGGGATTCCACTGGAAAATTGTTGGAAACATCTACTCTTTACAGAATGCTTGATAAAGAAATGATTTTAGAAGTCTACAAGCGTAAGGATTTCTTTATCAAAGATGTATGGATGAATGACAAAGTAGAATTCGAGCATGACTTTACATCTGCTCCTTACTTCATCTATGTTCAGCCGTATTGGCCTGAGTTGCCTGCTGAAAGAATTAATATTCCTGCTAATCCAATCAAACTAAATCAGTTTCCAGAGGAATTTAGAGAACGAATATATCACCTCCCCGTAAAATTCCGAGAGTGTAAAAGTTTTCAGATTTCACAATGGATTCCTTCCTATTGCAAGCCTAATACAGACCATCACTAAATAGAATTCTTAGTAAAATTATTATCTAATCATAATCTCAACTATTGCCAGCTTAAAATAAATATGAAATTCGATAAAGAATATCCTGCAACCCACTCTATGGAAACGGCATGGTATGCCGCTGATGAAGATGGCAATGTAGCCCTTATCATGTATAACGATAATGGTCCTGTACCTGAGAACTTGCCAGATGTTCGTATTGGCGAAAAGTATATACTGTTCCTTTCTTCGATACAGATGAGACATATTCAAGTGATGGCAAGCCTGTCTTTACTAAGAATTTCCTATCAAATCCGTACTATGTTTATGCGCAACCTTATTGGCCTCATGATCCATTGCAGAGAGTGAACGTACCCAAGCATCCTGTTAAATTGGATCAATTCCCAGAGAAATTGCGTCAAAGAATCCCGAGCCTACCAATAAAATTTAAGGATGCCAAGTTCTTCCATATAGAGGAATGGATTCCATGTAGAGAAGAAACAAGCGGATCAAATAATACGGGGGAGGCTCATGATGATTGAGCTACTATCCATAGACCTGTCTAATTATTGTTCTAAGGAATGCTCGTTCTGCTATAATCATAGCAGATGGGATGGCAATACGATATGGAAGCCTTCGGAGGTGATTAATTTCGCCTCAGATTGCATTAACCATGGGGTGAAAGCAGTGTCGCTTCGGGGTGGTGAGCCGTATGAAGGAATGTTAGAAGTAATCGATGCTCTTTATACCCAATACTATCTCTCAGTAACATCTAATGGTCTGCCTCTAGAAAAGCAAGATATTTTGGAAAAGCTATGCTCACATAAACACGATAAAATTCACATCACGATACATCATCCCGACAATTTGCAGGAAGTAAAAAGATATATAGTCTTTACTTTTTATATGCCTTACGCAGCTGTTTCAGTTGCCTGACAATGGAAGCATCCACGCCTTTATTCTTCTGAATATTGAGTGGGAAATAACCTGAGGATAGTGTCGCCGTCTCTATCCGTATGGCATTGCCGTGAGTTGGTGTGGCGCACCAGTCCCAATAGCATTGGTCGAGCACTTCGTTAACAGCCTGCTCAGAAGCAGACTCATCTTGATGCAATAGAGCGCTGATGGTCTTACGTAGCGTTGAGAGAAAGCCGCTCTTGACAGCCGACGCACTGTGATGCTGAGCCACATGCCATCTGATACGCTGCCGCAAGTCCTTGCTAATGCCAAAATAGAGGCACCAGAATTCAATACAATCTATTTGTAGCCGAAAGATTATTCAGCGTAAGGTTATAAGGACTAATTATCTTCTCAGGTTTAAGCAAATGATACTTGGCTGAAAGAATATAAATTTGATTGGGCTTTAGCAGACATCGCCTCCCATCGTTAAACATATTCAATTCATCGTGCTTTCCTTTGTTGTAAAGCGTGATATTTTCTTTGACATGTCGCTCTTTTGCACTATCTTTTCATAAGATAGGCTGCACTCGGACATACAACGAAAAAAGAAAAATCTTTTTTCTTTGATATGTCGCTCTTTTGCGCTATCTTTGCCGTACAGATCCGTGTCAAGACACATAAATATATTCCAAAGCGATGCTATTTGAACGAAAACATTATCTGAACCAGCTGCATAACGCCGATGGAAACGTTTGATCAATAGCATGCTCTCGGTTTTCAGATAACCAATGAAAACACCTGTTTTTCCTTTAAGAAGCAAGCGCAGTTTCTGAAACTCCATTCAATTTCAAGACATTCATTTGCACCTTTGGAAAAATATGGTTATCTTTGTCGCATAATTCAGCTGCACCCGATAGTTCTAGGGCAAGTCCTCGATTGTACTCGTTTGCAGCATTCTTGTAGATAAAATGATGTGGTACGACTATGGACGAAAGATTATCAACGCTATATTTAAGAAACGGTCTGACAGCACAACAATACGTGCTGAGTTTGGATCCAAGCTTCAGGCAGATAGCGACCGAAGCGATATTAGAGTGTTCGAGACTGGGCTATCCATTGAACAATATGGAAATTACGAGCAAAGCACGGGAACTGCAGCGCAGGAGTCAGAGAGTGCACGTATAGTTGCCATTGCAAAAGCCAATGGTCTCTTTATAGATAAATCCGAATGGCATAAGTTTGGTGAACGTAAGCGATTGCCATCCGGTGAGAGTATTGTGTTCATTAATGACAGGGAGGATGTGATAACAAAGATTCGTAATCCTTTTGCCAAATCCGTTATAAAAGGACTCCATGCATGCGATGTCATTTATGAGCATCTTATCCATAATATTCTTTTCCCTAACAGCCGTTATAAATTCATAGGCATCAGTGAGGATTCGGGAAATGTTAGATTCATACTTCAACAAAGGTATCTTTCGGATAAGTTCATTACTCCATCACAATCCTTAATTGACACTTATCTCATGCAAGGACTTGGACTTAAGATAGAGAATCGGTACTACTATGCTAACAACTATATTGCAATAACGGACGTTTCCGCAAGTAGTGACAACGTCCTTTTCGATGGCAAACAATTATACTTCATTGACCCTATCATAAAATTCAAGCAGCCTGCAATGATTGTTCTTGACAACTATTACCAACTGCTTATATAGAGAAATTATCATCGAATACCTATTAAGGGCATGCCTCAACATGGCAGGGGCAGGGTGACTCTGTCGGGATCGTGAGATTCCGAGAGTGCTGGGCGTTCACCGTATGCCTCTTCCCAACCATTATATATGGTAGGCAGTCCACTTCCGACCGTTCATCTGTCGGCAAGAACACCTTCTCCAGGGCAGCGTCATTGTGGGCAGTGTCAAACTCTCCCATATACCGCCGCGTGGTGGCAAGATTGGAATGGGCAAGCAGAGCCTTGACCTCAAGGTTGTCAAGCATAGGAAAGATGTAATCCGTGGGCTTAGCATCCTCCTTATTTATTCGTTTTTTGTGTTCCTCCTTACATACACAGTGCAATCTTTTGCACGATAATATCGAATTTTGCAGATATTTATTAGGTTGCCATTCGTTTTTTTATAACTTTGCATGGTGTTATATTTAAGGGAACGAGATTTATTACTCATGATGCGTGTGAACTAAAATCTTAAAAGCCAATATAATAATAACTTTTAAACTAAACTCAATGAGTGAAGCAATGAAAAGTTTTACATTCTTACCCAGAGTCATTCTGGGGCTTTTGTTGTTTGTGACTGGGGGAGGCATTAGTCTAGCCGCAGACGTTAACACTGTTAATGATAAGAACTATACCTTTACGGTCGGTACCAACAACACTGTTACCCTGTCGCAAATAGATGGTACAGCCCTCGCCAGCTATACTGGTACGAGCATTGATTTAGCAACCGATTATCCTAACGGCACCTTTACCAGTACAGACGGAAGCACCACCTATACCATTACAAGTATGGAGGCAATGGACGGCAACAAAACTATAAAGACAGTAGAAATGCCTTCTACCGTCACATCGTTGCCTTGGTATTGCTTTAACAAATGTACATCTCTGACATCTGTTAGTTTTCCGGGCATAACATCGTTGCCTAAGTAGTGTTTGCTGAATAAATATAATGCGCTGATATTCAATAAATAGCAGCGATTTT